>NNBU01000520.1_pt1 | contig 124211 bp, 113 predicted proteins | sample 1173781 | NCBI WGS metagenome assembly NNBU01 (sample SAMN07173937, study PRJNA388173) | plant metagenome | biome: Plant school; feature: Soil; material: Symbiotic tissue of Blasia pusilla L.; isolation source: symbiotic tissue sample KVJ2 | host: Blasia pusilla | place: Norway: Troms, Kvaloya...
GCTCTAAATCCCCAACTGAAAAGGCCTGCCGTTGTGACGGCAGGCCTCTCTCAATCTCGCAGGGCTTTGTCGCAGGTCCTTAGTCGGGAATGCTCGTCTGCAGTGCCAGAGCATGCAACACGCCGCCCATATTCCCTTTTAGCGCGTCATAGACCATCTGGTGCTGCTGCACACGACTCTTGCCGCGAAAGGCTTCGGCGACGACTTCGGCAGCGTAGTGATCCCCGTCACCGGCGAGGTCGCGGATGACGACCTTCGCCCCTGGTATGCCGGCCTTGATCATGTCTTCGATGTCGCCTGGTTTCATCGGCATGTAACGGATCCCTCATGCAAATCAGCAATGCGAGAACTATCGTGCATTCGCCGAAGTCTTTCAATGGGGATGGCGGAGGGGATGACCGGCGCCACCCCATGCTCCACAGGGACGTGATCTGATGGTCATGCCATCAATGCGGGGAACCAACCTTCGTGCGCCGTCTGCAAGGCCTCGACAGACACCGGCCTGGCATCGCCCAGGACGACATTGGTGCCGCCGGTGCGGCCAATCCACGGGCAGAAGACGCCTGCGGCTTCGGCACGAACCTGGATCTGGTCGACATTGTCCTCGGTGACGGTCAGGACGTAGCGGCCCTGGTCTTCACCGTAGAAGACGGCGATCGGATTCGCGTCGGTGAGCGCGTTAATATGCGCGCCAATGCCGGAGGCCATGGCCATTTCGGCGACCGCAAGTGCCAGACCACCCGACGAGCAGTCGTGCACGGCGGTTGCGAGGCCGTCATTGATCAATCCGCGGACGAAATCGCCGACCTTCTTTTCGTGCCCAAGATCGACATGCGGGGCCGGGCCATCCGTGCGGCCATGGATATCGCGCAGATAGACTGACTGGCCGAGATGCGTGCCCCAGCCCGACGGTGCGCCAGCAAGCAGGATGGCTTCACCCTGCGCCGCGAAGCGGATGCGCGCCATTTTCTTCCAGTCCGCCATCAGGCCGACGCCGGCAATGGTCGGGGTCGGCAGGATGCCCTGGCCGTTGGTCTCGTTGTAGAGCGAGACATTGCCAGAAACGATCGGGAAATCGAGCGCGAGGCAGGCTTCGCCGATGCCCTTGATGGCGAAGACGAGCTGGCCCATGATTTCCGGGCGCTCAGGATTGCCGAAGTTGAGGTTGTCGGTGGCGGCGAGCGGCAGCGCGCCGGTCGCTGTGATGTTGCGCCAGCATTCGGCTACCGCCTGCTTGCCGCCTTCGAAGGGATCGGCCTCGACATAACGGGGGTTGACGTCCGACGAGAAAGCGAGCGCCTTGGTGGCGTGGCCCTCGACACGGATGACACCCGCGTCGCCGCCTGGGAGCTGCAGCGAATTGCCCTGAATCAGTGTGTCATACTGTTCGTAGACCCAGCGACGCGAGGAGTTGTTGGCGGAGCCGACGAGCTTCAGGAGCGCGTCTGCAACATCACCGGCCGGGATGTCGTTTTCGGCGAGCGGGGCAGGGGTCTTCGGCTCGACCCAGGGACGGTCATATTCCGGAGCCTCGTCGCCCAGTTCCTTGATCGGGAGGTTCGCGACTTCCTCGCCCTGGTGCAGGACACGGAAACGCAGGTCGTCGGTGGTGTAGCCGACGATGGCGAAATCGAGGCCCCACTTGACGAAGATCGCCTTGGCGACCTCTTCCTTGGAGGGTTCAAGCACCATGAGCATGCGCTCCTGGCTTTCCGACAGCATCATCTCATAGGCGGTCATGCGCTCCTCGCGCACCGGCACCTTGTCGAGCTGCAACTCGATGCCGAGGTCGCCCTTGGCGCCCATTTCAACGGCCGAGCAGGTCAGGCCGGCGGCACCCATGTCCTGGATGGCGATGACGGCGCCAGTCTGCATCAGTTCGAGGCAGGCTTCGAGCAGGCACTTTTCGGTGAAGGGGTCTCCAACCTGCACGGTCGGGCGCTTCTCTTCGATCGATTCGTCGAATTCGGCAGACGCCATGGTCGCGCCGCCGACGCCGTCGCGGCCGGTCTTGGCGCCGAGATAGACGACGGGAAGGCCGACGCCCTTGGCTTCCGACAGGAAGATGCCGTCGGCCTTGGCAAGGCCAGCTGCGAAAGCGTTGACCAGGATATTGCCGTTATAACGGGCGTCGAATTCGACTTCACCGCCAACTGTCGGCACGCCGAAGGAATTGCCGTAGCCGCCGACACCGGCGACGACGCCAGCCACGAGATGTCTGGTCTTCGGATGGTCGGGCGCGCCGAAGCGCAGGGCGTTCATGGCTGCCACCGGGCGAGCGCCCATGGTGAAGACGTCGCGCAGGATGCCGCCGACGCCGGTCGCGGCGCCCTGATAGGGCTCGATGTAAGACGGGTGGTTGTGGCTCTCCATCTTGAAGACCACGACGTCGCCGTCATCGATGTCGACGACACCCGCGTTTTCGCCCGGACCCTGGATGACGCGCGGACCCTTGGTCGGCAGCGTCTTCAGCCACTTCTTCGATGACTTGTAGGAGCAGTGTTCGTTCCACATCGCCGAGAAGATGCCGAGCTCGGTAAAGGTCGGCTCGCGTCCGATCAGGTTCAGGATGCGATCGTATTCGTCCGGCTTCAGGCCGTGGCTTGCGATCAATTCTGCGGTGATGGGACGGGAGTTGGAAACGGTCATCTGGCTCTCAGGGCAATGGAGATCGGTGGGAGATCGGTTTCGAGGCAGCCTATAACGCAAGCCTGCGCCCGGCGCACTTGAAAAATGCGCGGGATGGGCCGTTTAAGGCGGCTTTCGACCGCTTGCCAGAGAGTAAAGCGGCGAGGTCAGACGATCGCGCTGGTGCCGACGGGGCTCTGGTCGAGCACGCGACGAACGGCGGCGAGTCCCTGCGCGGAAATCGAGCGATCCCGTCCTTCGCTGAAGCCGATCCGCACATGGTGGAAGGTGCGCGAGGAGCGGGCCGGCTTGAACTCGTCCTCGTCGTCGATGAGGATGTCGGCATCGAGCACGGCCTGCTTGAACGTGCCTGATAGCCAGGGCTCCGGCAGTTTCAGCCAGACGAAGGGGAGTTTCGGGTGCGAGCGGAATTCGTGACCGGCAAAGAGGTCTCGCACAATCACCTCTCTGGCCGAGATTTCGGTGAGCACGTGACAGCGGATCTCGTCTGCAGCCCCTGACAGCACCAGGCGCGCCGACAGTTCGGCAAGCAGGAAGGGCAGGCCACCGCAGACCATCTTCTGGGTGACGCGCACGCGCTGGCTCATATGCGGAGGGCAGGCGACCCACCCACCGCGGACGCCGGCGGCAACCGATTTGGAAAGGCCGTTGAGCAGGAAGGTACGGTCGGGTGCCAGCTCTGCAAGCAAGGGAATGCCATCGGCGATCATGCCGCCATAGAGATAATCTTCGATCAGCCAGACATTGTATTTGCGGGCGATGTCGACGATCTCCTTGCGGCGCGACAGGGGAAGGCAGGCGAGAGTCGGATTCTGGCCAGACGACATGATGAAGGCCGCTTTCGGATGTTCGCGCGCACAGACGCGCTCGAAATCCTCCGGCAGAATGCCATCGGCATCTGAATCAACCAGGGCGATCTGACGCCCCATCAGCATCGCGCTGCGCGACACCTGCGAATAGGTCAGATGTTCGCACACCACGCGGTCGCCGGTGCCGGTGACAGCCGCGATGACCGCGTTAATGCCGGCATGCACGCCCATCTGCGGCAGGATCTGCGATGCCTCGGGCGACCAGTTGCCGTTAGAAAGCCACCGCCGCCCGGCCTCCTGCCAGTCGGCGGAGAGTGTGCGGGTGTAACTGGATATCTCCGACGGATGCTCCAAAGCGATCTCGGTCATGATCCGCCCGACGATTTCCGCCTGACCGACATCGATTGCCGCCGTCGTGTCGAATCGCAATTTCCCGGGTGGCGGCGTGATGGCCCGGGTGCCGCCGTAGTTCAGTGATACCGGATCGCGAGGGCTGGAAGCAGGATCGGCCGTGTCGGCCTGCACATAGGTACCGCGTCCCACCTCGCCGCTGACGAGGCCGCGTTCGCGGAGCAGGGCATATGCTCGGGAAATTGTCCCTATTGTAACCCCAACGTCATAGGCCAAATCCCGCTGCGGCGGGAGTTTGGCGCCCTGGGTCAGTGTTCCTGATTTGATGGCCCTTTCGGCATCATCTGCGATGCGAACATAGAGCGGACCATGACCGGTGGTGAGGGAGGGGAGCCAGTTTGTCATGAGGACAATTCTCTATATTGTCGCCGTCATTGAGTCAATTCATACCTCACACTTGAGGCGCCTGTCACCGCAGCATGAGGATCATTATGACAATAGATACAATTTCTTCGCCAGTCGCGCACCCAACGGAGAGGCGGCAGGCTGGCATTGCCCCCGTGTGGCGCGCTGTGGTCGGATTCCTGATGGCTTGGTCCAGGCGTTCGCGGTCGCGACAGTCTCTCGCCGAGTTGACGGATGATCAACTGCGCGACATCGGGGTCAGTGCATACGAGGCGCGGCGGGAATCGCGCCGGAGCATTATGGTTCGCCTAGACGGGCCCCTTGTGCCGCCGCTCTGATCAGCAGTCCTTGGAGCCCTTGGCCCAACGGATGATGTCTTGGCGAACTCGCGGTGCAAGGGCTTCGCCCATCATCGGCCCAAAGGCGTCGAGGCGGGCCGGTTTTCCTTCGGCCTGAACCACCAGCAGCGGGCGAATATCGCTCGATCCTTTGCGGACGAGGAGAATGCGTGGACGGCCGGAAAAAGAAGTGAGTTCGGGGGCCAGCGAATAGGCTTTGAAGGCTGGGTCACCCGATTTGAACCAGCAGCGATTGGCGCCAACGGCGACCAGTTCCATCACGTCGAGTGCCGACTGTCCCGACGCTGGTCGGGGTGTCGGAGCCTCAGGCTTGCAGGCGGCAAGCGCCGCGAGAGCAATCATGGCAAGGGAAAAGCTGAGGCGGCGCATGGCGATCTTTCGGCTGTGTGCCGCCTCTCTAACATTTATAGGGTTAAGCGAAGCTTACCTCAGGCTGCGATGACGTCCAGCGCCGAGGCAAAGATGCCGCGACCGTCATTGCCGCCATGGGCGGCTTCGATCAGGTTTTCCGGATGCGGCATCATGCCGAGCACGTTGCCCCGGGCGTTGACGACGCCGGCAATGTCGTTCATCGAGCCGTTCGGATTGGTGCCTTCGGCATACCGGAACACGACCTGGCCATTGCTTTCGATCGCCTTCAGCGTCTCGGCGTCGGCGAAGTAATTGCCGTCATGATGGGCAACCGGCGAGCGGATGATCTGGCCCTTGGCATAGGCGCGGGTGAAGTCGGTGTCGGCATTGACCACTTCCAGCTTGATTTCCTTGCAGACGAACTTCAGCGACTGGTTGCGCATCAGGGCGCCGGGCAGCATGCCGGCTTCGACGAGGATCTGGAAGCCGTTGCAGACGCCGATGACCTTGACGCCCTTATCGGCCTTGTCCTTGATCGCCTGCATGACGGGCATGCGGGCAGCGATCGCGCCGCAGCGCAGGTAGTCGCCATAAGAAAAGCCACCGGGGATGACGATCAGATCGACATCCGGGATCTCGGTTTCGGTCTGCCAGATGGTGACAGGCGCGTGGCTGGAGATCTTGGTCAGTGCCGCGATCATGTCACGGTCACGATTGAGGCCTGGGAGCTGGACGACGGCTGATTTCATGGCTGGGGCTCAAACCTTATCTGGGCTTCCTGGAACTCCCGCAGCTCCAGGCGATTGTCGATCCGGTCTAACCGGCTTTCGAAGTGTCCGACCGTGGCGCGCAGGTTGTTCACGTCACCCTGCAGCGCGTGCAGTTGCGCGCGCATTGTCTGATTATCCGCGCGCAACTCGCTGATGGCAAAATCGACCTTGTCAAGTTTCTGATGCAGCTTCTTCAAAAGCTCTAACATCAATTCGCTGGTCACTTCAGCCATCGCGTGTCTCCTTCAACCCTCAGGCGATGGAGATAGTATAATTCTCGATAACCGTGTTGGCGAGGAGCTTTTCGCACATGGCCTTGATGTCCGATTCGGCCTTCGCCTTGTCGGAATCTTCGACTTCGAGGTCGAACACCTTGCCCTGGCGGACCTGGCTGACACCCTCGAAGCCGAGAGCGCCGAGCGCGCCCTCGATGGCCTTGCCCTGGGGGTCCAGAACGCCGTTCTTCAGGGTGACGGTGACGCGTGCCTTGATCACTTGTCTTCTCTCCAAAACTTACTTGACCAGAACCGGGCCCGTGCCGCGCAGGGGCTCGTTTTCGTTGATGATGCCGAGGCGCTTGGCCACTTCCTGATAGGCCTCGAGCAAGCCGCCCATGTCATGGCGGAAGCGGTCCTTGTCGAGCTTCTCGCGTGTCTCGATGTCCCACAGGCGGCAATTGTCCGGCGAGATCTCATCGGCCAGGATGATGCGCATCATGTCGCCCTCGTAGAGGCGGCCGCATTCGATCTTGAAGTCGACGAGCTGGATGCCGATGCCGAGGAAGAGGCCTGACAGGAAGTCGTTGACGCGGATGGCGAGTGCCATGATGTCGTCGAGTTCGGCCGGGTTCGCCCAGCCGAAGGCGGTGATGTGCTCTTCCGAGACCATCGGGTCGGCCAGCGCGTCGGACTTGTAATAGAACTCGATGATCGAGCGCGGCAGGACGACACCTTCCTCGATGCCGAGGCGCGTGGACAGGGAGCCGGCCGCGACATTGCGCACGACGATCTCGAGCGGAATGATCTCGACTTCCTTGATCAGCTGCTCGCGCATGTTCATGCGGCGGATGAAATGGGTCGGAATGCCGATCTTGTTCAGATGCGTGAAGACATATTCGGAGATGCGGTTGTTCAGAACGCCTTTTCCGTCGATGACTTCATGCTTCTTCTTGTTGAATGCCGTTGCATCGTCCTTGAAGAACTGGATCAGCGTGCCGGGCTCGGGACCTTCATAGAGGATCTTAGCCTTGCCCTCGTAAACGCGGCGGCGACGGTTCATGGGTGGTTTTCTCTGTTGTTGGCATCCCGGCGCAGACGCGCGGACGCAGTGGATCGGTCATTGAAGCGGTCCCATAACGGAAAACCTCGGTTTTCACAATGCGCAGATCACCCCTTCCTGCCAAAACGTCGCGCCGGAATCATCGGCTCCGGAATCGCGGAAGTTTGCATTGCACTTTGTACTCCCTTTTGATTAATGGGGGAAACGTTACCGCACAATGACGGCACAATATGGGAGATTGCGATGAGCGGCATGAGTGATCGCGAAAAGGCGTTCGAAAACAAGTTCGCACATGATCAGGAACTTCGCTTCAAGGCTGAGGCGCGCCGGAACAAGTTGATCGGGCTCTGGGCTGCCGGCCTGCTCGGCAAGGCCGATCCGGACGCCTATGCCAAGGAAGTCATCGCCTCCGATTTCGAAGAAGCTGGCGACGAAGACGTCGTGCGCAAGTTGAAGGCCGATCTTTCGGCTGGCGGCGTGTCGATCACGGATGAAGAACTGCGCAGCAAGATGGTCGAGTTCCTTGGCCAAGCGATCGAGCAGATCCAGAATTCCTGATCCCCTTCGTTCGATGCCAGATCCGATCCGCTCAGGTCAGCCGACCTGGGCGGATTTTCTTTGTGCCTGCAGGCGCAGAGTCGTCTGCTCGAAATTAGTGGGGCGGGCAAGGCCATAACCCTGCAGCACGTCGCAGCCGAGGCGCTTGAGGATGCGGGCGTGCTCCTCCGTTTCAACGCCTTCGGCCACGACCTTGATCTTCAGTGACCGAGCAATCTGGATGATCGACATCACCAATACGCGCTGTTCCTGGCTCTCCGGGAGGTGCTCGATCAGTTGCCGGTCAATCTTCAGCGTGCCAGGTTTCAGGTTGAGCAGGCCGACGATCGAGGCGTGACCTGTGCCGAAATCGTCAATCTCGATCCCGATCGACAGGCGGCGCAGTGTTTCCAGATTGGCGCGCACCACCTCGTCTTGACGATCCAGGAAGACACTCTCCAGAAGTTCGAAGGACACCCTGCCAGGCTGGATGTCGAGCTTTGACAGACCCTGCGCAAGATCCGGGTCGTTGAGGCGTCGCGCCGACACGTTTACGGAGATCTTCGGCAAGTGCAGGTCGAGCGCTCGCCAGCGGGCAATGTCCGCCAGCGATTTTTCGAGAATGATTCTGTCGATCTGGGCGAGCACGCCACAATCCTCGGCGACGGCGAGGAAGCGATCGGGACCCAGAATGCCATGGACGGGGTGCTGCCAGCGGGCAAGACATTCGGCCCCGGTGATATCGCGGGTGCGGGCATCAAATTGTAGCTGGTAATAGGGTATGATCTCGTCGCGCTCCAGCCCGCGCAAAAGTTCGTCGGACAAGCGATGGGCGTCGACAAGGGTGCTGCGGCTGGATGGCTTGTAGAATTCGTAGCGATTGCGGCCGAGATTCTTCGCATTGTACAGCGCGATGTCGGCATTCTGCAGCAACTGCCTTGGGTCCGCCAGGCGGTCGGTCGAATGGGCGATGCCGATGCTCGCCCCGAATCGGCATTCGTGACCGTTGAACCAGACAGGCTGGCGCATGGCGGCAATGATGCGATTGGCGATGTCCGACAGCGGGGCGGCCGATCCGTCAAAGCCAACCAGCAGGACGAATTCGTCACCACCGATGCGGGCGGCGAAGTCGCTCGAGCGGATGTTCTCGCGCAGGATACGCGCTGCGTGTTTCAGCATGGCGTCGCCCGCGCTGTGGCCGAGCGTGTCGTTGATCTGCTTGAACCGGTCGAGATCAATGTGCAGGACGGCAATGCCCTTGCGGTCGAGTTCCGGCACGGCACGCCAGGCATCGATCTCGCCTTCCAGAAAGCGGCGATTGGGAAGGCCGGTCAGGTAATCGTGAAGTGCTGATTGTTCTGCGGCGAGGCGGGTGCGATCCAGTTCGTCGTTGCGGGTTTCCGCCAGGGCCTTCTGGCGCTCAAGCTCCTCGCGCAGGCGTCTGTCTTCCGTCACGTCCCAGTTGACGCCGATCATCTTCAAGCGTCCGTCATGATCGACATAGGGCAAGCTGTTGGCGCGGATGTAATGGACGCTGCCGTCGCGCGCGATGATCCGATAATCGTCGGTGAAGGGTTCGCGCAGTTCGATACGGCGGGACACGTTGGCGAGGACGCGCTCTCGGTCATCCGGATGCAGCTTGTTTTCCCAGAACCCGCCGATATGGATATCGTCGTCTGTGCCGACCTCAAAGATGCGGCGCATGGTGTCATCCCAAACGCTGATCCCGGCGTCGAAGTCTGTCTCGAACACACCGATGCGGGAAATGTCGAGGGCCAGCCTCAGCCTGCGCGACAGGCCTTCCTCCCATTCTTCCCGGGCTTTGCGGGCGGTCACATCCGTGTCTGTACCGGTGATACGCAGGGCCCGTCCCTGGTCGTCGGTCTCGATACAGGCGCCGCGGCATTCGATCCAGATGTAATGCCCGTCCTGGTGCCGTTCCCGATACTGGAATGTCAGGTAATCGGGGTCACCGGCATTTTGCCTCTCGATACAGTGAAGGACATGTTCGCGGTCCTGAGGGTGAACCCATTGGAGCCATTGCTCCGTCGACGCGGGGATCGGATCGTCGGGTGCGAGACCGCGTATCCTCCGCCAGATATCGGAGTAATAATAATCTCCGTTCATGCGCTGGTCCCAGACACCAGACGCAGACGAGACCAAGGCATGGTTCCAGCGGCTTTCGCGGATGGCAAGGTCTTCCAACTCGGCCTTCAGGCGCGAGATGTCAGCCAGTTGCAGCAGTATCGTGGGTGGTCCGACGCTTGCTGATTGAAGCGAAAGAGAGGCGATGAAGGAACGTGTTGTCGTCCCGCTGATGCGCAGTTCGGTTTGGGTTGTCTCTCCCGAAGCAAGGAGCCTTGCGATCGCCATGCGCAGGCGGGAACCACCGTCGGTGTCTAGGAATTCGAAAAATTTGTCAGCCGTTATCCCTGTCGTTGAGAGCAATGTCTCCATGGCCGGATTGGCCCAGCGGATGTTACCCTCTGTATCGAGCCAGCCAGATGGCCAAGCAAGGTCGGAGAGCGTCAGGCTGCCCCCGTTGGTGGAGTGTGTTTGGACTGCAGCGTTCTTGCGCAAGATCGTCCTCAAGACCAGGAAGCTGCCCCAAACTCTATGAGGCTTAGCTTAAGAAGGGCTTAACTGGTGAGGCCGATGGATGGCTCGGCCGGTTAACTCGCGATTAACCTCTTGCCCCCTTGCACACTCTCTGGCTGCCGTCACAGACGGCTGAGGAACTGGGCAAATACCATCGTGCCCTCCGGCCATGGGCCGTGCCCGGAATCAGCATTGATGTGGCCCGATTCACCAGCGTCGATCAGGGCCGAGCCCCAGGCACTGGCAATATCCTCTGCATGGCCGAACTCACCGAAAGGGTCGTTGCGGCTGGCGATGGTGATCGATGGAAAGGGCAGTCGATTGCGGGGATAAGGACCAAAGGTCATCAGGTGCTTCGGGCGGATGTCCGGATTGGCGACATCCGGAGGAGCGACGAAGAAGGCGCCCGCCACTTTCTGTTTCAGGTCCGGGATGGCATGGATGACTGTCGGCACACCGAGCGAATGGGCAACCAGGACAACCGGGCGGGTCGAGGCGTTGACCTCCTCGACGACGCGCGCCACCCAGTCCTCGCGGACGGGCTTTGACCATTCGGCCTGCTCGACGCGCCGCGCGGTCGACAGCTTCGCCTCCCACCGGGTCTGCCAGTGGTCGGGTCCGGAATTGGTGTAGCCGGGAACGATCAGGATATCGACATCAGAGACTTTCATGGCGCCTATCTGCGTTTCGCGGTGCATGGCGTCAAGGTTTTGGCCGAGGATCGGGGCAAAAAAAGGAAGCTCTTCAATCAGCCGTTTCTGTCGGGATTGATCACAATGCGGTGCCTGGCGGTTGAAGCCGCGACAAGTTGGCGCATATTTGCTAGTCTCTGCGCGATGTTCGAGCCATCTGGCGAGCATCGTCAGAGCCGCCCGCCGAGAGAGCGCCTTCGGGTGTCTTCGGCCTCGTCGGTCTCAACGGCATCGGGAGGATGTCGTTTTCGTGCATTTCACTTTGCAGTCTGCAGTTCCTGGGAATTCGAGGAGGAAGTGAGAATGTCGACTTTTCATGTCTTGACCGGCCCTGCCGGACTTTTGGAGCGGCCCGATATCCGTCGGATCTCGGTTGCCGATGTGTTCGATGCCCTTAGCGAGGGATATGCGGATTTCCGCGAGAAACCGTCGCACTATGTTTTCGTCGCCCTGATCTATCCCATCGCCGGTGCGATCATGATTGCCTGGAGCGCGGGCGCCGAGCTGTTGCCGATGGTCTATCCGCTGCTCACCGGTTTTGCCTTGCTTGGTCCGCTCCTCGCGCTTGGTCTGATGGATATCAGTCGGCGCCGCGAACGTGGCGAGGATGCGAGCTGGTCGAAGGTCCCGCAGATCCTCAAATCGCCGTCGCTGCCATCGCTTGTGATGATGAGCATCGGTCTCTTGATGATCTTCATGGTCTGGCTATTCCTGGCACGCGGTCTGTACGACACCATGGTCAGCGACAATCTGGCCCCCGGCGTGTTCAATTTCATGTCGGGGATCCTCAGTCATCCGAATGCCGTTCCCTTCCTGATCTGGAGCAACGGTCTCGGTTTCGTTCTGGCGCTTGTCGCTCTGGTGGTCAGCATCGTCGCGTTCCCGCTTCTTTTGGACCGGGATGTGGGTGCCGTGACCGCAGTCACGACGTCTATCCGGGCGAGCCTGGCCAATCCGGTGCCGGTCGCCGTCTGGGGCCTGCTCGTTGCCGGGTTGCTTGCCATCGGCATGGCGACATTGATGGTTGGACTGGTCGTGATCGTGCCCGTACTCGGACACGCGACCTGGCATCTCTATCGCAAGCTGGTGGTGGCAAGACCGCGCGTCTGATTGTCCAAGCAAAAAGGCCCGACGTTTCCGCCGGGCCTTGTTCGGATGAATGGTCTTGAGAGATCAGCCGAAGACGCGGGCGAAAATCGTGTCGACATGTTTGGTGTGATAGCCGAGGTCGAATTTCTCGCGGATTTCCTCCTCGGAGAGTGCCGCGCGAACTTCTGCATCGCCGAGCAGTTCTTCCAGGAAGTCGGCACCCTTTTCCCAGACCTTCATGGCATTGCGCTGGACCAGACGGTAGCTGTCCTCGCGCGATACGCCTGCCTGGGTGAGGGCCAGCAGCACGCGCTGACTCATGACCAGGCCCTTGAACTTGTTCATGTTCTTCAACATGTTCTCGGGGTAGATTACCAGCTTTTCGACGACACCGGCCAGACGGTTGAGGGCGAAGTCGAGGGTGATCGTGGTGTCGGGGCCGATTGCGCGTTCAACGCTCGAATGGCTGATATCACGCTCGTGCCAGAGAGCAACGTTCTCCAGCGCTGGCGTGACCGACATGCGCACGAGGCGGGCAAGGCCGGTCAGGTTTTCGGTCAGCACCGGGTTGCGCTTGTGCGGCATTGCCGACGAGCCCTTCTGGCCCGGCGAGAAGAACTCTTCGGCTTCCAAGACTTCTGTGCGCTGCATGTGGCGGATCTCGATTGCGACGTTTTCGATCGAGGATGCAATGACGCCCAGCGTCGCGAAGAACATCGCATGGCGATCGCGCGGGATGACCTGGGTCGAAATCGGCTCGGCGACAAGACCAAGCTTTTCGCAGACGTGTTCTTCGACGCGCGGATCGATATTGGCGAAGGTGCCGACGGCGCCGGAGATTGCACCGGTGGCGATCTCAGCGCGAGCATTGATCAGGCGCGTCCGGTTGCGGGCCATCTCGGCATAGAAGCGGGCGAAGGTCAGGCCCATGGTCGTCGGCTCGGCATGAATGCCGTGGCTGCGGCCGATGCGGACCGTGTCCTTGTGTTCGAAAGCGCGTGTTTTCAGCGCTGCCAGCACGCGGTCGACGCCTGCGAGCAGAATGTCGGCAGCGCGCACCAGCTGGATGTTGAACGTGGTGTCGAGGACGTCTGATGAGGTCATGCCCTGGTGGACGAAACGGCTGTCCGGACCGATGAATTCGGCGAGATGGGTGAGGAAGGCGATGACGTCGTGTTTGGTGACGGCTTCGATCTCGTCGATGCGGGCGACGTCGAATTCGGCAGCCCCACCCTTCTCCCAGATCGTCCGGGCGGATTCCTTCGGGATCACGCCGAGGTCTGCGAGCGCGTCACAGGCATGGGCCTCGATCTCGAACCAGATGCGGAACTTGGTTTCGGGGGACCAGATGGCGACCATTTCCGGCCGGGAATAACGCGGGATCATCGGCTAAGTCTTTCGTTCGAGCTGAATTGCGCCCGCTTTAGCAAAGTGAGCCGCCAAGCTCAACGGTTGCTGCGAGCCATGAGGATGCCAAGGGCCAGCAAAAGCACGAAGGCGGTTGGCAGGAAGTGTCTGAGACCGAGGACGGCAAACTGGTAAAGTGCCGAGGCCGAGGTGAAGATGAATTGATAGACCCATATGCGGGAAGGGAAGGGCGCGTGCCAATGGGCGTAGAAGAGGCGGTATTGCAGGGCGAATAGTGCGGACGTTGCCGCGATTGTCGTGATGCCGAGCAGCAGAAACCAGGCGGAGAAGACCGTCGGTGCTGTGCGGCCATGACCGCTGAACCGGATCAGTGGCACGGCGACGGTCCAGCCGAGCAGGCCACCCAGGGCATAGAGCGCGGTCAGTGTCGCGACATGGCTGCCACTGGCACGGCCGAAAAGCGTGGTCGAGAGAAGAAAGCTCGCCGCCATGGCGAGCGCCCAGGCCACCGCGCCACCCCACCATTGCCCCGCCGGCGGCAGGCTCGCCGCGAAACGGGAGCGGGGGATGGCTGGCCTGGACTTGCTCACCCGCGCCCGCCTTGTGCTTTGAGCCTCAGCGCGTCGACCGTCTTGCGATAGTCGTCAACGCCTTTGCCCTTGAAAATCGCAGAGCCCGCTACGAGTGCATTGGCCCCGGCCTTGGCAATCTCGGCGGCATTGTCCGCCGTCACGCCACCGTCGACTTCGAGGTCGATCGGCCGGTTGCCGATCAGGGCATGCGCCTTGGAAATCTTGTCGGTCATGGCCGGAATATACCTCTGCCCGCCGAAGCCCGGATTGACGCTCATGATCAGGATCAGGTCGAGATCGTCCATGATGTGTTCGAGGACCGAGAGCGGGGTCGCCGGATTGAGCGAGACGCCGGCCTTCTTGCCGAGTGCGCGGATTGTCTGCAGCGAGCGATGCAGATGCGGGCCGGCCTCGGCATGAACCGTGATGATGTCGCAGCCGGCATCGGCGAAGGCCGGGAGATAGGGATCGGCGGGTGCGATCATCAGATGGCAGTCGAAGACGGCCTTGGTGTAGGGGCGCAGCGCCTTGATGATCGCCGGGCCGAAAGAAATGTTCGGCACGAAATGGCCGTCCATGACGTCGAGATGCACCCATTCGGCACCCGCTTCGACAACATCGGAGACTTCCTGACCCAGGCGGGAAAAGTCGGCGGCGAGAATGGAGGGCGAAATCAGCAGCGGGCGTGTCATGGCGTGTTCCTCGGCAGCGCGGTCCACATGACGTCGGCGCGATCCGGTGCCGGGTCCATGCGGGATCATGGCAGTCATTTCCGGTCCGCATAGCACTGGCGATGGTGTGCGGCAACCATGCCTTGGGGTGAGATGCATTCGGGCTTGACGTGCCGGTGGCTGGCGTCCATCCCTCGATCGGACAGGATTTCGGTCTGGGAGGACAGCATGGCCAAGTTTGCGATCATCACCGGGGGCAGTTCAGGCATCGGCCGGCATCTCGTTTCGGCCTTTGTCAGCCAAGGCTATGACATTGCCTTTACCCATCTTGGCCAGCCAGAGCAGGCAGCGGCCGTCGAGGCGGAAGCGGCGGCGCTCGGCGGGCGGGCCATCGGCCGTGAATGCGAGGTTGCCAACAGTGCCGCCATCGAGGCCTTTCTCGATGAGGTGATCGCCTGGGCGGGCCAAGCGCCGGATGTGCTGGTCAACAATGCCGGCATCCAGACCTGGGCCTCGCTGCTGGAGCTCACGGAAGAGCGCTGGGATGCCGTGATCAGCACTAATCTCAAGGGCACCTTCCTCAACACCCAGCGGGTCGCGCGGCGCATGGTGGCCGCGGGCAAAGGCGGTTCGATCGTCAATCTCGGCTCCGGCTGCAACAAGCTCGCCTTCCCGAAACTGGTCGACTACACGGCCTCGAAAGGCGGTATCGAACAGTTCACCAAGGTCTCCGCCTGCGAGCTCGGTCCGCAGGGAATTCGCGTCAACTGCATCGCGCCCGGCGCCATAGAGACGGCGCGGACGCAGGCCGAAGCGCCTGATTATGCCAAGACCTGGGGCGGTGTGACGCCGCTCCGCCGGGTCGGAACGCCGGAGGACATCGCCGGGCCGGTGCTGTTCCTCTGCTCCGTGCAGGCATCTTTCATCACCGGCCAGACGATCTGGGTCGATGGCGGCGTGTTCACCCAGGCCTTCTGGCCCTATCGAGATTAATTCGGAGCGCTACTGTGTCTTGTCCGGCACGGCGACGAAGGCGTCGCCCTTCCATTCGAGCAGGCGATAGGGATTTTCGCTGAGTTCGTGATCGTCGCCGAATGTGACGGGACCGATGACTGTCTCGAAGGGCGTTCCGACCAAGGAATCCGGCAGCGGTGTGCCCATGGCCGAGGAAATGCCGGCGGCATCGGCGAGAATGGTGACCGCCGAATGGGCGGGGAGAACATAGCCTTCACCTGAGATCTTCTTCTCGGTCAACTCTGCCGTCAGTGCCCCGGCCGAAGGGCCCTGTGGGGTTTCGTCCAGACCAACAGCCAACACGCCATCTTCCAGCGGCACCGGTTCATCGGCCGCGCGCATGGCATCGCCACCGAGGATGGTCAGGGCCAGTTTCTCGGCTTTGGCATCGCGGGCGATCACAGCGACGTCGTTACGGTCGCCGCCAATGAAGACACGGGTCGCACCTGCCTTTTGCAGGCGCCGCACCAGCGTCAGTTGCTGTTCCTGTCCCGGCCGGAACGTGTCGGTGAAGACCGGCTTCAGCCCGCTTTCCTCCAGGCTGCCGCGGATGGCATCGGTTAGTTCTCGGCCACGGATCGTACCATCATCCAGAAGTGCCACGGCTTCGCCCGCCCAGTCGCGCAGGATGACCTCGGAGAGCTTCTTTGCCTCCGCATCGCTATCGGGGGCAAGGCGGAAGAAGGGCCAGTTTTCCTTGGCCGAATCTTCCATCAGGCCTTTCCAGCGCACGGAGAGGGTGATTGCCGGAATGCCGGCTTCTGCCAGTTGCGGCAGCCCGCCGACCAGGCTTTCGCTGCAGAGAAAGCCGATCGCCGCCTTGGCGCCGCTAGCGCTGATCTGTTCGGCAATCTTCGGTCCGCTGCCCTCGGTGCAGGTCTCCTCGATCTCGACCAGCGAAATCGACAGCCGGTCGGCGGCCAGATGTGCGCCCTGGCGCACCTGTTCGCCCAGCACATCGAAGAGGCCGTTTTCAGGCGCGACGACGGCCAGTGTCAGAGGCTCGGCATGAGCCTGCGACAGACCGAGGGCGACGAGGGCGCTCGTCAGCAGAAATCGTTTCATCGGCGGGTTCCAGATTGCTGGCCTCCATCCTAGCCCAAAGCTTAGGCAATTGGAAATGCTGGCTTTCCGCCCGATTGGCGCGTCTTTGCGAAAAATGGAACCGGCGTTGTGGAAAAGGTAAGGCTTGGCGCCCATATTCGCCCTCGTTGAGGGCTTGCATGCAGGGGAGGCAGCATTTGCGCATCGAAGGTCTGGATCCGGTCTTGTACCGGGAGGCGATGAGCCACTATGCCGGTCATGTGCAGGTGGTCACAGCAGAGCACAAGGGCGTGCAGCGTGGCGTGACGATTACCGCCGCTTGCTCCGTCTCCGACAATCCGCCGACCGTGCTTGTCTGTCTCAACAATGGCAATTCCAACAATGACGTGCTGTTCGAGAGCGATCACTTTGCGCTGAATTCGCTCGCCGCCCATCACGAAGCTTTGGCCGGCGCCTTTGCCGGTTTCGGTAAGCTGTCGTCGGACGAACGCTTTGCGCTGGGCACCTGGCGGCGGCTCGCAACCGGAGCCCCGGTGCTGGACGATGCGCTGGCCGCTTTCGACTGCCGGGTCACCGACCGCAAGGTGACATCAACCCATACGGTGCTGTTCGGCGAAGTCCTAGCCATTCATCTGGGGCCAAAACAGCCGGCGCTCATCTATCTGGACCGGGGCTTTCGCACGCTGTAAGCTTTCCTCACAAGAGGAGGAGACATGGCAGACAACTCGGACACGGGACTGCCGCAGACGATCGATGGCATCATCGATCTCCTGTCAGCGGAAGACTATCTGGCCGGTCGGCCGCTCGCCACGGTGCTGTTTCTGGCACTCCGCATGCAGCGCCCGCTGTTTCTCGAAGGCGAGGCCGGGGTCGGCAAGACCGAAGTCGCCAAGGTGCTCGCCAAGGCGCTCGACCGCCCGCTGATCCGTCTGCAATGTTACGAAGGCCTCGACGTCGCCTCGGCCGTCTATGAGTGGAACTACCCCGCCCAGATGCTGGAAATCCGCATGGCGGAGGCCAGCGGCCTGTCCGATCGTTCGCGGCTGGAAAGCGATATTTTTTCCGAACGCTACCTGATCCGCCGGCCGGTGCTGCAGGCGCTGGATGGTCAGCCGGGCCGGGCGCCCGTCTTCCTGATCGACGAACTGGACCGCACCGACGAGGCCTTCGAGGCCTTCCTGCTCGAAGTCCTCTCGGACTTCCAGGTGACCATTCCCGAGTTCGGCACCGTGAAGGCATCCGAGCCTCCCATCGTCATCGTCACATCAAACCGCACCCGCGAGGTGCATGACGCATTGAAGCGTCGTTGCCTCTACCACTGGGTTGATTATCCGGCCGCTGCCGAAGAGCTGGCGATCATCCGCCGCAAGGTGCCGGGCTGCGACGTGCAGCTGTCGCGCCAGATCGTCGCCTATGTGCAGAGGCTGCGAACCATCGACCTCTTCAAGAACCCCGGCATCGCCGAGACCATTGACTGGGCGACGGCGCTCACCGAACTCGATCGGCTGGCGCTCGATCCGGAGACGATTGCCGATACGCTCGGCACACTCCTCAAATACCAGGAAGACATCGCCCGCATTCAGGGCGGCGAGGGGCAGGTGCTGCTGTCCGAGGTCAAGGCCGAGCTGCTCGCGGCGGCGGTGTGATCATGCAGGGCGCCCCGTCACAGGACGGCATCATCGTTCCGCCGCAGGTCGCGGGTGACGGCAAGCTTGCCGACAACATCGTGCATTTCGCCCGCGTCTTGCGGAAGGCAGGGCTGAAACCCGGACCCGGTGCCGTGATTGATGCGATTGCCGCCGTCGATGCCATCGGTATCGGCTCGCGCATCGAATTCCATGCCGCGCTGTCTGCGATCTTCGTCAAGCGCCATGAGGATCAGCCTGTGTTCGACGAGGCCTTTGCCGTGTTCTGGCGCTCGCGTGATCTGATCGGCAAGATGATCGCGCTGATGTCGCCGGTGGCCGCAATCGGTGAGCGGCAGAAGCCGAAGGCGGGTGGAGCGCGGGTGAGTGACGCGCTCTTTGCCGAGAAGAACCGCCAGGCGCCGCCGCGTGACGAACCGGATGTCGAAATTGATGCGCGCCTGAAAGTCTCCGGCCAGGATGTGTTTCGCCGGCTCGATTTTGGCCAGATGACGGCGGCTGAACTTGCCGAGGCACGGCGCGCCATCGAACGGCTCGTTATGCCCGATGATGCGGTGCGGACGCGTCGATACCGTCCGTCCAACCGGGGCCGCATCTTCGATGCCCGCGCCACCATGCGCCAATCGCTGCGCTCCGGCGGCGATCTGATGCTGCCGCGCTTCCGCACCCATCGTGAGCGGCCGCCACCACTGGTGGTGCTCGCCGATATCTCCGGTTCCATGAGCCAGTATACCCGGATCTTCCTGCATTTCCTGCATGTGCTGACCGAGAAGCGAAGGCGCGTGCATACCTTCCTGTTCGGCACGCGGCTGACGAATGTGACCCGGCAATTGCGCAACCGCGACCCCGACGAAGCGATCGCGCAATGCAGTGCTGCGGTCGCCGACTGGTCGGGTGGCACGCGGATCGGCGAGACCCTGCGTCTGTTCAATCGCCAATGGGGACGGCGCGTGCTGGGGCAGGGCGCGATCGTGCTTTTGATCACCGACGGGCTGGAGCGCGACGATGTGGAGTTGCTCGGTACGGAGACGGATCGCTTGCATCGGTCCTGCCGCCGGCTGGTCTGGCTCAACCCGCTGTTGCGCTTTGCCGGCTTCGAGGCGCGCGCCCGCGGCGTGCGGGCCATGCTGCCGCATGTTGACGAATTGCGCTCGGTGCACAATCTGAATGCCCTTGGCGATCTCGTGAAATCGCTCTCGGCGCCGCTCGACCGCGATTGCGATCCTCGTCGTCTGATGAATGCCGGAAGGATGAGGCCATGACACATGACACACTCGCACGCGATCCACTGGCATTGGCGGAAGGCTGGCAGGCCGAGGGGCGGGCGGTCGCCATCGCCACTGTCGTCGAGACCTGGGGCTCGGCGCCGCGTGCTGTCGGGAGCCATCTGGTGATTGACGCCGACGGCAATTTCGAAGGATCCGTGTCGGGAGGCTGCGTAGAGGGTTCGGTAATTACCGAAGCGCTTGAGGTGCTGGAAGGCGGTACCCCGCGCATGCTGGAATTCGGAGTCGCCGATGAGACGGCCTGGCGTGTCGGTCTCTCTTGCGGTGGTCGCATCCGCGTCCATGTCGAAAGGCTTGGCTGATGGAGATCGCCCTACTACAGGCGCTCAATGTCGCGCGCCGCGCCCGACGGGCAGCGGTAGTCGTCACGGATCTCTCGGGCGGACCTGGCCGACTGGTGGTGGAAGGAGAGCCTGTAGAGGGGGCGCTGTCAGACGAGATTGCCCAGCGACTGCGCTCCGGCAAGTCGGGTCTCATGTCGATCAACAATCACGAGTGGTTTCTCAATGTCCATCTGCCGGCAGCGCGGATCGTCGTGATCGGCGCCGTGCATATCAGCCAAGCCCTGGCACCCATGGCGGCCTTGGCCGGTTTTGCAGTGCGTATCATCGATCCGCGCACGGCCTTTGCCACGCCCGAGCGCTTCGAAGGCATCGATCTCGTTGCCGACTGGCCGCAGGATGCTCTGGCCCAGCAACCGCTCGACCGGTTCACAGCACTTGTCGCCGTCACCCATGATCCGAAGATCGACGATCCCGGTATCATCGCAGCGCTCCAGGCCGGATGTTTCTATATCGGTGCGCTTGGGAGCCGGAAGACGCATGCGAAGCGGCTCGAACGCCTGACTGCCGAGGGATTTAGCTCGGCCGAGACCGACCGCATTTCCGCACCGATCGGCCTCGACATCGGTGCCGCCACGCCCGCCGAAATTGCCGTCGCGACGCTTGCCGACATCATCCAGGCCTTGCGCCGGCGGTCGCTTGCCGATCAGACGGAGCCTGCCGCATGAGCTTCGGTCCGCTGCCGCTCGACGAGGCGGAGGGGGCGATCCTCGCCCATTCGGTCCCGCTCGCCTCGGGAAAGCTCGCCAAGGGTAGCCGGCTGACGGCTGCCGACATTCACCGCATGCGCGCTGAGGGAATTGAGCGGGTCATCGTTCGAAAGCTGCACGAGGGCGATCGAACAGAAGATGAGGCGGCGGAATTGCTTGCCTCGGCCATTCGCGGAGTGGGGTTCGATCAAGGACCGGCTGCCACAGGCCGCGTCAACTTCTATGCCTCTGCCAACAGCCTCTTCGTTGCCGACAAGTTGGTGGTCGATCGCTTCAATCGGGTGGATCCCGCCATCACACTCGCCTGCCTTGCTGATCGTAGCGACGTGCGGGCCGGCGATCTCGTGGCGACGATCAAGATCATTCCGCTCGCCGTGTCTGCGGTGAGCCTTGAAGCCGCGCTCTCTGTCCTTGAGGAACGTGACGCGTTTTCTGTCCGCGCTTACCGACCGCATGCTGTGCATCTGGTCGCCACCGAACTGCCTTCGCTGAAGCGCTCGGTCATGGATAAGACGGCGCGGGTGCTTGAGGCTCGCCTCGAGCGCTCGGGCAGCCGTCTGATGGGCGAGCGGCGCGTGCCTCATGAGGCGGAGGCGGTCGCGGATGCGCTGACGGCGAGCCTGTCTGGTACGCCGTCCGGCCCCAACGCCTTGCCGCCGCCGCTCTTCGTCGTCTTCGGCGCGTCTGCCGTTTGCGATGCCGAGGATGTCATCCCCAAGGCAATCCGGTTGGCGGGCGGTACGGTCGAGCGTGTCGGCCTGCCGGTCGATCCCGGCAATCTCCTGGTGCTCGGCCAAATCGGCGACGTGCCCGTGATCGGCGCGCCGGGCTGTGCGCGCTCGCCGAAGGATAATGGTTTCGACTGGGTGCTGAACCGCATTCTGGCAGGCTCGCCGCCAAGCAGTGACGAGATGGCCGGTTGGGGCGTGGGAGGTCTGTTGATGGAAATTCCGAGCCGCCCTTTGCCACGCCTCGCCGCAACCACCGGCGCCGGTTCGACTACCCGTGCGGCCGATCTCGGCATCGTCGTGCTGGCCGCCGGTCGGGCGAGCCGCATGGGCGAGGGCGCGCCACACAAGCTGCTCGCCGAGTTTGAGGGCGAGGCCCTGGTGCGGCGCGTGGTGCGTCAGGCGGTGGAGGCGGATTGCGGCCCCGTCTTCGTTGTGACCGGACACCGCTCTGCCGACATCGCTGAGGCCCTCTCGGGTCTCGACGTTGAGCTCATCGACAACCCGTCCTACGTCACGGGCATGGCCAGTTCCCTGCGGAGCGGCCTCATGGCAGCCGAGGCGGCGGGATTGCCGGCGATCATGGTCCTGCTGGCGGATATGCCGAATGTCGCGTCCACTGATATCCAACTGATGGCAAAGACCTTGCGCAAGGCCCAAACCCCGGCGATCATCCGTGCGGTTGCAGACGGCCAGCGCGGCAATCCGGTGATCCTGCCTGCCCACACCTTTGAGGCGTTGAAAGCGCTGGAAGGGGATATCGGCGCACGGGCGGTGATCGAAAGTGCGGGCATCCCGGTGATCGATGTCGAGATCGGGGCCGCCGCGCGGCTCGATGTGGATACGCCGGAGGCGGTGATTGCGGCCGGTGGACGCTTGAGGGACTGACGATGGACAATGCTGCAATCGAGAAGATGTTCGAGGCGGTCGGCCCGGTCAGCATCCGTCGCATGTTCGGCGGCAAGGGCATCTATCACCACGGCATCATTTTCGCGCTCGAACTCTATGACGAGATCATGCTGAAGGGCGACGCCGAGAGCGCGCCGCTTCTGGAAGCGGCCGGTGCAAAACGCTGGGTCTATGAGGGCAAGGGTGGCAAGCCGGTCGCGATGCCCTACTGGACCGTGCCGGACGAGGCCTATGACGATCCTGACATGATGGCGAGATGGGCGCGGCTCGCGTTCGAAGCGGCCGTCCGGATCACAAGTGCAGATCAGCGCAAATAGGGAAGAACGGCGCGAGTGAAGACTGAAAGCGGTTGCGGCAGGGCGTCCAGATCGTACCAGCCGATCTCCGACAGCTTGTCCGGTTCCGTCAGCTGCGGTTCGCCTTGCGTCTCCGTCGCCTTATAGAGCAGCGAGACCCAGTGCTGGCCGTCGGCTTCGATGATCTGCTCGGTGACGCCCAGATAGGTGATCGGGCCGATCGTCAGGCCGGTCTCTTCCTCGGCCTCGCGGCAGGCTGCGTCTGCCGCCGGCTCCATATGGTCGACTTTTCCGCCGACGATGTTCCAATGGCCGGCTTCCGGGGCCTTCATGCGCCTGCACAAAAGCAACTTGCCATCCTGAAGGATGGCAAGACCGACGCCGAGGCCGGGAAAATCAATGCCGGGCAGAGCCATGACCAATCAGGCCTTGGCTGCGGCCACGATCAGCATGAAAGCGGGGATGTCGTCGCCGAAACCGACCGGTGTCGGGCCGTCGTCGTGGTCGTGATAGCGGTTGCGGCGACGGTCGCGGTTATCGTCGTTCGCCGGTGCCTGGCTGCTGCGGTTGTTGCGCGGATTGTTGCTGCTGCGCTTGTCACGCGAGCGATCGTTTGCCACGGGTTCAGCTCTCATCGGTTCTGCCACCTTTACAGCTTCCACCTTTACCGCTTCAACCTTCACTGCTTCCACCACTTCTTCCTCTACCGGTTTGGTATACTCGCTGCGCGTATCCGATTTGTGACCGCCGCGCCGCTCGCGACCCTTGTCGCGGCCACGTTTTCCACGGCTTTCGTCATGGCTCTCGGCCGGGGCCGGAAGCGCGGAGATGTCGCCGTCGTGCCATTCGATCTTCTGACCGATCAGCTTTTCGATGGCGTCGAGGAATTTGGTGTCGCTGCGCGTCACCAGGGTGAACGCGGCACCCGAACGGCCGGCACGGCCGGTGCGGCCGATGCGGTGGACATAATCCTCCGCATGGATGGGCACGTCGAAATTGAAGACGTGGCTGACATCGGGGATGTCGAGACCGCGGGCGGCAACATCAGAGGCGACCAGAAGCGTGATCTGGTTGTCCTTGAAGCCGGCCAGCATGTTCGTGCGCGAACGCTGGTCCATGTCGCCATGCAGTGCGCCGACGGAGAAGCCGTGGCGTTCCAGCGAGCGGAACAGGTCGGCGACGTCCTTCTTGCGGTTGCAGAAGATGATGCCGTTCTTCAGTTCTGTCTGTGTGCCGATCAGCTCGCGCAGCTTGGCGCGCTTCTCGTAGTCCTTGTTGTGGCAGGCGACGAGGCGCTGCGTCACGGTGAGCGCGGTTGAAGACGGCTTGGCCACCTCGACACGTTCCGGGTTCTGCAGGAAGCGGTCGGCCAGCTTCTGGATTTCCGGCGGCATGGTGGCCGAGAAGAACAGGGTCTGGCGGGTAAACGGGATCATCTTGGCGATGCGTTCGATATCGGGGATAAAGCCCATGTCGAGCATGCGGTCGGCTTCGTCGATGACAAGGATTTCGACGCCGGTCATCAGGAGCTTGCCGCGTTCGCAATGGTCGAGCAGGCGGCCTGGGGTGCAGATCAAAACGTCTGCACCGCGCTCCAGCTTGCGGTTCTGCTCTTCAAAGGACACGCCGCCGATCAGGAGAGCCACGTTCAGCTTGTGGTTCTTGCCGTATTTCTCGAAGTTTTCGGCGACCTGGGCTGCCAGTTCGCGGGTCGGCTCAAGGATGAGCGTGCGCGGCATGCGGGCGCGGGCGCGGCCATTCTCGAGCAAGGTCAGCATGGGAAGAACGAAGGACGCAGTCTTGCCGGTGCCCGTCTGTGCGATGCCGCAGATATCCCGCCGCTGCAGGGCTGGCGGAATGGCGCCTGCCTGGATCGGGGTCGGGATCGTGTAGCCGGCGTCGGTGACGGCTGAAAGGACTTTCTGGCTCAGGCCAAGGTCAGCAAAAGTTGTCAAAGGGAAGTAGTTTCCGTTCCTGTTCTCGCGAACATCCATGAGTCGCCCTTGATGCGGGCTCGAATGGTTGCGGCGAATAGTGGGAAACGGCCTGAAAGTCAAGGAAACAGGCGGATTTAACCCTACAAAGGCTTAAAGCGCATGTTTAATTCGTTCGCGTCGTCCAGAGGATCTGAATGCCGGCAAGGCCGATAGCCGTACCGGCCACGCGGTTTACCCGGCGAACCACGGCTGGAATGCGCATCAGCGAGCGGGCGCGGCCGGCAATCCAGACATGGCCGCCCACCACCACGATCTCGACCAGAACGATGACGGAGGCAAGCGCGATGTAGTCATGCACACCGAAGGTGGAGCCAACGAAGCCCGGCAGAAGAGCCAGATAAAACAAGGGCATCTTTGGGTTGCCGAGGTTGAGCGCGATGGCGGTCAGAAAGGTGGTCGACAGCCCACGGCGGTCGGCTTGACGGGTCATTTCCGGGATCACCGGCGTCTCGGTCCAGAGCCGATAGGCGACATAGATCAGGTAAGCTGCACCCGCATAACGCAGGATCACCATGACCATTCCCATCTCCTGGGCGATCAGGGAGAGGCCAAAGGCGGCGAGTGCGAGGTAGATCAGGATGCCCGCCAGGGTTCCGGCGCCATAGGCGCAACCGAAGGCCGGGCCATGGGAGAGCGTGCGGGCGACGATCGTCATATTGTCGGGGCCGGGGCTCGCGGCGAAGACAAAAAAGGCGAGGGCGAAAGCCAGAAGCGACGCTGCATCCATCGGAATACTCCCGTGTCGCCATCAGGTTGAACGGAAACCGGATTCGCGTCAATTGATCAGGGAGGTGAGTTTCATGCCGGCGTTGAGGAATTGCATGGGATCCACCGCCTCGCCGTTTCGGCGGATCTCATAATGCAGATGCGGACCGGTGGAGCGGCCGGTCGAACCGGAAAGGCCGACAATATCGCCGGTCGCGACGTCGTCGCCGACCTTCACGAGGACGCGCGACATATGGCCATAGCGGGTGGAGATGCCGAGCCCGTGGTCGACCTCGACCATGTTGCCATAACCGCCTGAAAAGCCGGCGGCGATGACTTTGCCGGCGCCGGTGGTTCGGATTTCCGTTCCGGTCGGGGCGCGAAAATCGATCCCGGCATGCATGGCCAGACCGCCGAAGAAGGGGTCAGGACGGTTGCCGAAGCGGCTGGTAATGTCACGGCCCGGGGCAGGATTGGCAAAGGGAAGGCGGCGCGCGGTGTCGCGCACCGATTCGAGCCGCGTCAGGGCGGCATCCAGCTGGTTCAGCGAGGCGTTGAAATCCTTTTCCGAGCGGGGCGCCAGATAGGGGCCACCGACGGCATCCTGTGTCTCCAGTGCCGCCTGTTCGTCAACCGGCACGCCCTGGCGCTTGAGGATGCCGGCGATTTCGTCGGCAGTCGCAGAGGCACCGCTGGCAAGCTGGTCGATCCGCTCCAGTTGCTCGGCTTCGATTTCCTTCAGCGACAGCGTCATATGCGAAAACAACCTGTCTGCACGATCGGCGACATTCTCCTGTGTCATCGGGACATAGCCAAGCGCCAAGCTGGACGGGGAGGTCGCGGCTTCCTGCCGCTCACCCTTGCCCAGCAATGCGGCAAAGGCCGGGCTTGCGCCACCGATGAGCGAGGCTTCGTCACCGTCGGCCTTCGGTTTGTCTGCCGGAACCGGTCCGTCGCCGGGAAGGGCCGTCTCGCCGGCACCTTGCAGCAGCGCACCGATGCGGCCATGCCGTGAGGTCAGCGCCATCTGCTGTTCCAGAAGTTTTTCGACCTTGTCCTCGACAACCTGCTGGTCGAGCAACTGTCGTGAGGTGACGCGGTCGACTTGGGCGCGCAACGCGGCAATCCGGTCTTCATATTCATGCTGCATGCGCGCCTGGCGCGCCATGGTCGCGCCGATCAGGTTGTCGCGCAGAACGAGATAGGTGGTTGCGCCAAGGTAGCCGAGTGCCAGCGTGCCGAGAAAGCAGATTGCAAGCAGGGTCATCCAGGGGCGAATGGTCATGTGGCGGATACGGTCGCCGCTTGCCAGGATGACGACATGCTGCTTTTTGCGTTTCCCGAAAACCTGGTTGTTGGAGCCCGTCGCCACGCCTGTTTCCCTTCCCTGCATCTAACGCTCCCGCTGTGGAGGATAGAGGCATGATGGCGAGTCGCCTGCTTGGGGCTCGCCGAGGGGAATTACGCATTATTAGGGTTAACAAAGCGTTCAGATGAGCATGGAGGGCGCCGGTCTCACGAGTTGTTTTTCGAGGACAGAACCCGATAGAACGACGGAGTCAGACCTGCCTCGGCGCGGGCCACGTCGTTGAACGGCGCTTTTAGCTGACCACGAAAATTCGCCCGTACAAGTTCCTGGAAGGTCGCTGCCGGATCGCGCTTTTCGCGGGCGCAGAGGAAACGGAACCATTTGGCACCGACCGCGACGTGACCTTTCTCGTCTTCATAGATCACGTGCAGGACCTCGGCGCTTTCGAGATCGCCGGTCTGGCGCATCTTGTCCTGCAGCGCCGGTGTCACGTCCAATCCGCGGGCCTCGAGGATGAGTGGCACCACTGCCAGTCGGGCGGTGAGATCGTTGCGCGTGGAGTGTGCCGCCTGCCATAGGCCATCATGCGCGGGCATATCCCCATAATCGGCGCCGAGCGCCCGCAAGCGGTCGCGCACCAGGCGGAAATGCTTGGATTCCTCGAAGGCCACCTTCATCCAGCCGTCGAAGAAGGAATGCGGCACCGGTTCGCTCGCAAACCGTGCGACGATGTCGAGGGCGAGGTCCACGGCATTGAGCTCGATATGGGCCAGCGCATGGAGAAGCGCGATACGGCCGGGCAGGGTGTGCAGAGAGCGTTTTTCGACCGCCTTGGGCGGCACCAGCTCCGGTTTTGCCGGCCGGCCCGGTCGGTCGGGCAGAGCCGGGTCGAGCGGCGAGCGAAGCGACAGGCGTCGGTCCTGCCAGCGAATGGCCGCCGCCTGGGCGAGCGCCGTCTTCTCGTCGAGATCGGCGCTCAGGATGGCAAGCGTGGCTGCCCCGCGCAGCGAGTGGAAGGGTGTGGCCGGCGGGGTCAGTGTTTCGGACATCAGAGCGCCTGGGCTGCCTTCAGAACGGCCTCGGCATGGCCGGGAACCTTCACCTTGCGCCAGGCTGCTGCAATCTTGCCCGAGCCGTCGATCAGGAAGGTCGAGCGCTCGACGCCCATATAGGTCTTGCCGTACATGCTCTTTTCCTTCCAGACACCATAGGCCTCCAGCGCCGCATGGCTCTCGTCGGCGGCAAGCAGGACGGACAGATTGTGCTTGGCGGCGAACTTGTCGTGGCTCTTCACTGAATCAGGCGAGACGCCAACCACGGTTGCGCCAATCGCCGCGAAATCGGCGGAAAGTTTCGTGAAGTCAACGGCTTCGATCGTGCAGCCGCTGGTGTCGTCCTTGGGATAGAAATAAAGGACGAGCGGTTTGCCGGAAAACTGGGAGAGCGAGACGGTGGCGCCACCATTGGCGGGCAGGGCGAAATCGGGGGCTTTGTCCCCGGCAGTCAATTCCGTCATGGGATAACCTTTCTTTTGCCTGTTTTGTGGGTGATTGTCGGCGCACTCGATATATAGTCCGCTTGGAAGTCGTCCAGAGCGACTTGATAGCGGCATCGATCGACGGAGACAATCACCAGGACATGTCGGAGATCCGGGGCGAAAAGCTACGGTTTCGCAAGCGGGACATTGTGCCGCTGCATGCCCTCCCGTCCGCGCAGGTCGAGGATCCCCTCATCGTGCACACACCACCGCCGCGCCGGTCTGTCCTGCGGCGGTTTTTCCGTGTGCTCGGCGGATTGGCCGCTTTGTGGCTCGTGGTGCTCATGGGTGTCTATGCGGTCGTCGAAAGTGGCGCCCTTGACCAGGCGCTTGCTCGCCGCGCCCAGGCTGTGCTTGCCGATGCGGTGGCGCCGCTCTATCGCGCCGATGTGGGCTCGACCGAAGTGCGGTTCTCCGAAAATCTGGAACTGACCGTTGAGGCCCATGATGTGACGTTGACGGAAGCCGGCCGCGGCCAGCAGGTCGCCGTCACACAGTCGGTCAAATTCATTGTCGAGCCGCTGGCCCTGCTTGGCGGACGTTTCGCCGTGCGCGAGGTGGTCAGCGAGGGCATCAATCTCGACGCACGCTTGCTGCCCAAGCGTGAACCGCTCGACCTCAACAAGGTGCGAATCGACTCGATCCCTGATCTGCTGTCCGGCGCCTTTGACCAATTGGATCGAATCCAGTCCTTCTTTGCGCGCGGCGGGCTTGATCGCATGCGGATCGGCGGGCTCGAGGTGGCGACCACGAGTGTAAGCGGCCGGCCGCTGACGCTCTCCGTCGACGATGTCGCCATGGAGCGTGGTGCCGATGATTCGCTGTCGATTTTCGGCGCCATTTCGGTGAATGGTCAGCAGACCGAACTCACGGCACTCACCACCAATGCCGATGGCCGCGCCCAATCGCTTACCATGCGCATTGCCGATTTCCGCCTCACACCCTTCCTGCTGCGCCGCTCGATGAATGGGGATCCCCGTCAGGGCATCGATGGCTCGGCGGAGCTTCTCCTGTCGGCAAAGCGGGGGGGCGCTGCCGAGCCACGCGTCATAACGCTCGGCGTCAACATGCAGGATGGAACCTTCTATTCCGACGGCCAGCCGCAGACCATCACCAAGGCAAACCTCAACTTTGGCTATGACTTTACCAAGGATACGATCGAGATTGCCAATTCGGTAGCGCAACTCGACCGGACGATCCTGCCGATCTCGGGCGGGCTGATCGATCTCGATCGGCTCCCGGAGGGGCCGGAATTCGACAAGGGTTATGGCATCGATCTGCTGGTTGCGGGTGGCCGGGCGGATGTGCCGGATGCCGGCGAAACGCCGTTTCCCTTTTCGCTGAAGGGGTATGGTCGCTTCCTCGTCAACGAGAAGATGCTGCAGCTCGACGCGGTCGATGCCACCACACCGAACGGCAATCTCGCTGGCAAGCTGCAGATGCGCTTTGGCGGTACCGGTCCCGAAATCCGCTTCAATGCGGTGGTCAAGAACCTGAAGACCACCGCGCTCAAGCAGCTCTGGCCTTACTGGATCGCCTCGAAGCCGCGTCGGTGGGTTCTGGAGAACATTTTCGGCGGCGTCATTCCGAGCGGGACGATCGACGTTTTCATCCCGCAAAACCGATTGTCGATCGAGCCGCAGCAGGTGCGCCTCAATGCCGACGAATTGCGGATCGGCCTCGACGTCGAGGATGCGCGGATGAACCTCACCGGTACGATCCCGCCACTCCGCGACGTCTATGGGCGCATCGACATGGTCGGCGAGCGGGTCGACGTGAAGATCAAATCCGCCGGGTCCTATTTCCCCTCGGGCCGCGTCGTTAAACTCGACGGCGGCAGTCTCGTGCTGGCGCATGCCTATGACAAGCCGCTGATGGCGGATCTGGCCGTTGATGTCAGCGGGACAGCGGATGCGCTGGCGGAACTGGTGTCCTTCAAGCCGATCGAGGCGCTGCAGCGGACAGAGTTTACCCCGGCCGACCTCGCGGGTCAGGTGAAAGGTCATGCGGAGGCGCGGTTCGGACTGGTGCCCGATCAGAAACCGCCACCGCCGGTCTGGAAGGCGTCCGTCGCGCTCGATCAGGTCGACGTCAAGAAGCCCTTCGATGGTCGCGACATCACGGATGTGACGGGCACCCTGCTTGTCGACCCGCAGGCGGCGCATCTGGAGGGAACGGCGAAGGTCGAGGATGTGCCGATGGACGTGCGCGTCACGGAGCCGGTCCGGTCCGGTCCGGACGCGGTCGCCCGGGAACGTGTAATCAGTGCCAAGCTCGACAATGCCGCGCGCAACAAGCTGGTGCCGGGCCTGAACAGCATTCTCGATGGAACTGTCTCGGTCGAACTCACATGGCTGGGTGACCGGAAACAGGGCGTCTCCGTCGATCTGCGGTCCGCGACCTTGACCGTGCCATGGCTCGGATGGACCAAGGGGCAGGGCATCGGCGCCACGGCAAAGTTCGATCTCACAAGTGGCGACGACAACCAGTCGACGATCGAGAACTTCGCACTTGCTGGCGATGGTTTCGGCGCCGCCGGTGACCTGTCAATCAACAAGGATGGTTTGCTGGCGGCAAATTTCTCCAAGGTTCGGCTGGCACCGGACGACAATGTCGCGCTCACCATTCGCAACACCAAGGGCGTCTACACGGTCAAGGCAAATGGCAGCGCTTTTGATGCGCGTTCGCTGATCTCGACACTCAAGCAACCGGATGGGGGAGATGGTGCTGGCGGCGACGGTGCCGGCTCCGGCCCTGCCGTGCGGATCGAAGGCAAGCTCGATCGGGTGGTCGGCTTTGGCAATGAGGCACTGTCCGGTGTTTCGCTGATCTATTCCGGCAGCAAGGGGCGTGTGAACGGCGTCGATTTTTCCGCGCTCACTGGCAGTGGGCAGGCCGTTGTTGCCAAGCTCAGGTCCCCGGAAGGGCAGCGCGAACTCGCCTTCACCAGCAGCGACCTCGGGTCCGTCGTGCGCTTCGTCGACGTCTACAACCGCTTGAGCGGTGGCCTTGCCAACCTCCGTCTCACCGAGATCCGACCCGGCTCCTGGAGCGGCAATCTCGATGTGCGCAATGTCCAGGTGAATAACGAGGAACGGCTGCAGTCGATCGTTTCGACACCCGCCGATGCAGACGGCCGCAGCTTGAACAGTGCGGTGCGCCGTGACATCGATGTCAGTTCGGCCAAGTTTCAGAGGGCCTTTGCGCGCATCGCCGTGGTCGACGGGACGCTGAGCGTCGAAAACGGCATAGTGCGCGGCGAGCAGATCGGGGCCACCTTCCAGGGCATCGTGCGCGACAAGTCCGGTCGCATCGACCTCACCGGCACGTTCATGCCGGCTTACGGATTGAATCGCCTGTTCGGCGAGTTGCCGGTGATCGGGGCGATCCTCGGCAATGGCCGGGATCGGGGACTGCTCGGTATCACCTTCAAGCTGACCGGGGCGAGCGCCAAGCCCAACCTCGTGATCAACCCGCTGTCGATCATCGCCCCTGGTGTCTTCCGTCAGATTTTCGAATTCCGTTGAGCTTTGGCCGGGCGTCAGTCGCGCTCCAGCATGATGACCTTCAGGCCGAGCTTTCGCGCGGCGACGAGTTTTGCATAGCCCGATGGTCCACCCGAATTGCGGCAGACGAGATGGTCGACACCATGCGCGGTGAACAGATCCGCTTCGCGCGCCGGATCGCTTGCCGGCTTGCCGAGCACCACTGTGTAGTCGCTGATGGCGAGCGGCGCCTCGGGTGCATCGACCATGCGGATGACGAAGCGGCAGTCGGCGCGATCGATAAAGGCATCGAGATATTGCCGGCCAAGGGCGAGGAAGACGGTGGCCCCCGGGGGCAGAGCGCGGGCTGCATCTTCCAGTGAGGAGACCGATTGCCAGCGGTCGCCGGGTTGCTTTCGCCAGCGCGGGCGCACTCTCTGTTCGAGCGGCACACCTGTCATCGCCGCCGCCTTGATGGCGTTTTCGCTGATCCGTCTGGCGAAGGGATGGGTGGCATCAATGACACGGTCATAGCCGTGCTCGACGATGTGACGGGCCAGGCCGTTGGCTCCGCCGAAGCCGCCGATACGCACGGCGCCCTTCGGCAGGATCGGGTCGACCGTGCGACCGGCCAACGAGGTCGTCACCGTATGCCCCTGGTCGACCAGGCTGCCGGCAAGGTCTCGCGCCTCGGCCGTGCCGCCGAGGATGAGGATCTTTTCTGGCGGGCGGTCACCGGGCATGGGCGATGATGTTTCCGGTGCGGTCAGTGACGATCACGTCGACGTCGACCGGCGCATCGCGCAACACGGAGATGGCCGTTCGCCGCGCGCCCTCGGCAATGTCTGAAGCGACATCGATATCAAGTTCATTCATGATTCCAAGGACCTCCATTGCTGTGTTGGCACTTTGAATCCGGTTTCGGATAATTTGAGTCAGGTTCTTGGCACAAGGCAATGAAAGAAAATGCAGATTGTCGATCTGACTGCGGCCGGAATGGAGATCGAGTGCGCCCTGCGCGAGCTTGGTCATCTTGGCAAACCCGCCAGCGATGGTCAGGCGGGGAACGGGGTGTGCGCGCAGATATTTGAGCAAACCGCCGGCAAAATCGCCCATGTCGAGGAGCGCGCCGTCGGCTAGCCCGTAAAAGGCCTGTGCCGCCTTTTCCGATGTCGAGCCGGTCGCGCCCAGCACATGGGTCAGGCCTTCGGCGCGGGCGACGTCAATCCCGCGATGGATGGAATGGATCCACGCAGCGCAGGAAAACGGATGCACGACGCCGGTGGTGCCGAGGATGGAAATGCCGCCGAGAATGCCCAGGCGTGGGTTCCAGGTGTCTCTGGCGAGAGCCGCACCGCCCGGAACGGAGATGGTGATCTCGACATCCGGGGAGATGCCATGCGCTTCAGCCAGCCGTTCGACTTCCGCCGTCATCATGGTGCGCGGCACCGGATTGATAGCCGGCTCACCGACTTGGATCGGCAGGCCGGCCTTGGTCACTGTTCCGACGCCGTCGCCGGCCACAAAGCGGATGCCGTTTCCGGGAGCGAGCCGTCGCACGGTCGCGATTACGGTTGCACCATGGGTCACATCCGGATCATCGCCGGCATCCTTGACGATGCCAGCAGAAGCAGAGCTCGCGTCGAGGCCTTCGACGGCGAGCGCAAAGGCCGGCGTCTCGCCGCGCGGCAGGGTGATGGTCACGGGATCGGGAAATTCACCCGTGAGCAAGGCAGTCAAGGCGGCCTTGGTCGCGGCGGTCGCGCAGGCGCCGGTCGTCCAGCCGGTGCGCAGCGTCGCACCTTCGGGCTTCTCCGCCCGTTCGCCGTCCGGCCGCCTCTGATAATGATCCGTGTCGCTCATGGCCCGCTTATAGGCGAGTGGCGCGTCTCGCGGAAGGCTCGTGGACGTGCTTGGTGGCGGAAAGCCGGCACGGCGCAATTGCAATTTTCAGGTCCGGAGCCTAGACCATGCACATGAGTGACACGACGCGTCTTGCCCTGCCCATGCGTTTGCCGGCAATCGAGCCCGGCCATGTGTGGCTTGCGGGCGCCGGTCCGGGCGATCCGGGCCTCTTGACCCTGCTTGCCGCCAAGGGCTTGGCGGAGGCCGATGTCATCGTGCATGACGCGCTGGTCAACGAGGAATGCCTCAAGCTCGCCCGCACCGGTGCAATCCTCGAATATGCCGGAAAACGCGGCGGCAAGCCGTCTGCCAAGCAGCGCGATATCTCTCTGCGGCTCGTCGAACTGGCCAAGGCCGGGCACCGTGTGTTGCGTCTGAAAGGTGGCGATCCCTTCGTCTTCGGTCGTGGCGGCGAAGAGGCCTTGACCCTGATCGAGCATGGCGTGCCGTTCCGCATCGTGCCGGGCATCACCGCCGGGATCGGCGGGCTCGCCTATGCCGGTATTCCGGTCACCCACCGCGAAGTCAACCACGCCGTTACCTTCCTCACCGGCCATGATTCGTCCGGCGTTGTGCCCGATCGGATCGACTGGGATGCGATCGGACGCGGGTCTCCGGTGATCGTCATGTACATGGCGATGAAACATATGGGCCAGATTGCCGCGAACCTGATCGCCGCCGGGCGCCGGGCCGACGAGCCTGTCGCCTTTGTCTGCAATGCCGCGACCGCCGAGCAGACCGTTTTAGAAACGACACTCGGGCGCGCCGAGGCTGACATGATCGCAGCCCGAATTGAGCCGCCGGCCATCGTCGTCGTCGGCGAGGTCGTGCGCCTGCGCCCCTCGCTTGACTGGCTCGGCGCTCTGTCCGGCCGCAAGCTTCTGCCCGATCCCTTTGCCGTCGATCGGAAAGACACGGCATGAGCGGCCTCCTGATCGCGGCACCGTCCTCCGGTTCCGGCAAGACGGTGGTGACGCTCGGGCTGATGCGGGCGTTTTCGCGACAGGGGATTGGGGTCTCGCCGGGCAAGGCCGGGCCCGATTATATCGATCCCGCCTTCCACACCGCCGCTTCGGGGCGACCCTGTTTCAACTTCGATCCCTGGGCCATGCGCCCAGGCTTGCTCCGTGAGCAGGCGACCCGATCGGTTGCTCAGGGCCTGCTGGTGATCGAGGCGATGATGGGACTGTTCGATGGCGCCGCCGACGGGACGGGCAGTGCCGCCGATCTGGCAGCGCTTCTCGCGCTTCCTGTCGTCCTTGTGATCGATTGCGGCCGCATGTCACAGTCGGTTGCCGCGATAGCCACGGGCTTCGCCCGGTTTCGCACTGATGTGCGGATCGCGGGTGTGATCCTCAACAAGGTCGGCAGTATCAGACACGAGGCGATGTTGCGCGCGGCGCTCGACGGCACGGGCCTTCCCGTGCTTGGCGTTCTCAGGTCGAACCCCGATCTGCATCTGCCGGAGCGACATCTGGGGCTCGTCCAGGCGGGCGAACATGCCGGACTGGAGATCTTCCTGGATGCGGCCGCAACCGCCGTTGAGGCGGGATGCGACCTTGCGGCGCTGCAGGCATTGGCGAAGGGGCCGTCGTTGCCTGCGTCCTCCACTGCAACGACCGGAATAGTCCCGCTCGCCCAGCATATCGCGGTCGCGCACGACATAGCCTTTGCCTTCTCCTACCCGCATCTGCTCGAAGGCTGGCGGAGGCAGGGGGCCGAGCTATCCTTCTTCTCGCCGCTCGCCGACGAGGCACCATCGAGGAATGCAGGCGCGGTCTATCTGCCCGGCGGCTACCCCGAACTGCATGCCGGCCGGATTGCGGGTGCCGAGGTTTTCAGGGCTGGCATGGCTCAAGCCGTGGCGCGCGGCGCGACCGTTTACGGGGAGTGCGGCGGCTATATGGTGCTGGGCGAGGGGCTCGTTGACGCCGACGGTCATCGCCACGCCATGCTCGGTTTTCTGCCGCTGGTGACCAGCTATGCAAAGCGACACCGCCACTTGGGCTATCGTCGCCTGCGCTCTCTGGCGCCCGACCTTTTCCCCGGATCGTATTGCGCGCATGAATTTCACTATTCGACCGTGGTATCGGAAGGCGACACCTCGCGCTTGTTCGAGGCTGAGGATGCGACGGCCGACCCTCTCGGGACCGTGGGTTTGCGCCTCGGAACGGTCTGCGGGTCCTACATGCATCTGATCGACCGGATCGGAGAGACCGCATGAGCGCGCCAATCCAGCATGGCGGCGGTCTGGCCGCTGCAGCGGAGACCTTTGGGGGGCGGATCGAGGATTGGCTCGACCTTTCGACCGGCATCAATCCATGCCCGCCGGCTCTGCCTGAGATCCCGCCGCGCGCCTGGCACCGGTTGCCGGATCGCGAGCTGGAGCATGCCGCCCGGCACGCTGCACGTCACTACTATCGCTCCGGCAACCGATTGCCGCTGCCCGTTCCCGGCACCCAGTCCGTTATCCAGCTGCTGCCGCGCCTGGTCAGACCCGGTGCTCGCGTTGCCATCCTGTCACCGACCTATGGCGAATATGCCCGTGTGTTTGAACTGGCCGGTTTTGCTGTCGACCGGATTGGCGATCTGAATGCGGTCACCCCCGACCACAACCTCGTCGTCGTCGTCAATCCGAACAATCCCGATGGCCGCGCATTTCCGCCCGAACGCCTCACACAGCTTGCGGAAATCCTCGGTCATAACGGTGGCCATCTCGTTGTCGACGAGGCCTTCGGCGATACGCTTCCGCATCTGAGTTTGGCCGACACCGCGCATCCGAATGCCATCGTCTTCCGCTCGTTTGGCAAATTCTTCGGCCTCGCCGGCATCCGTCTCGGCTTTGTCATCGCCGATGACGCGGTTGCCGCACGCTTCGCCGACTGGCTTGGACCCTGGGCCGTCTCCGGCCCGGCGCTGGCACTTGCCGCTCATCTCCTCACTGCGGATGTCGCGCCGATCCACGCAGAGATTGCCGAACGCTGCCAGGCGCTGCATTCCGTGCTGCGAGATGCGGGCCTTGCCATTCGTGGCGATGCCGGATTGCTGACACTGGTCGAAGACGCGCGGGCAGGGGATTTGTTTACACATCTCTGCAGCCACCATATCCTCGCTCGCAAATTCGATTACCGGCCGGACTGGCTGCGCTTCGGCCTCGCACCGGATGCCGATGGTGATCGCCGGCTTGCCGAGGCGTTGACGATGTGGCGTAACCTTGGCTCATGACTCATCTCGCTCTGCTCTTCCTCGCCCTTATTCTTGATCGCCTTGTCGGCGATCCACCCTGGCTCTGGCGACAGGTGCCGCATCCGGTCGTGATCTTCGGTAAGGGCATCGAGTTTTTCGAGCAGCGGCTGAACCGCCCGTCCTTCACCGGCTTGGGCCGCCGGTTGAACGGTGTTGTCACGATTCTTGCTTTGCTGTTGCTGGCCGCCCTGGTCGGGGCAGTGCTTTCGCATCTGGCGACCAGGCTCGGACTGCTGGGACAAGCGCTCGAGATCGTTATCGTCGCGGTCTTCCTGGCGCAAAAGAGCCTGGGCGACCATGTGCTTGCCGTGGCGGACGGCCTGCGTCGCGACGGCGTACCCGGCGGACGGCAGGCGGTCGCCATGATTGTCGGGCGGGATCCGAACACGCTCGATCAGGCCGGCGTCTGCCGGGCGGCCATCGAAAGCCTGTCGGAAAACTTTGCCGACGGCGTCGTGGCGCCGGTCTTCTGGTATGCGGTCGCCGGTCTTCCGGGATTGCTTGCCTACAAGATGCTCAACACCGCCGATTCGATGATCGGTCATAAAAGCGAGCGTTTCATCGATTTCGGCTGGGCCTCGGCCCGGCTTGATGATCTCGCCAATTGGCCGGCGGCCCGGCTATCGGCCGGTTTGATTTCGCTTGCGGCGGCCTGGCGGCTCGGTGCCGGTCCCGGCCGCCGATCCCTGTCGGCGGCGCTTCGCGACAGCGGTCTGCATCGCTCGCCGAATTCCGGCTGGCCGGAGGCAGCAATGGCCGGCGCGCTCGATCTGCAACTCGCAGGCCCCCGCGTCTATGGTGGCCAGCGTGTCAGTGAGCCGATGATGCATGCTGCCGGTCGAGACCAGGCAAGCCTCTTCGATATTATCGCCGGTGTCTCGGTCTTTTACGCCGCCTGCAGTCTGCTGGCTGTCTTGGTCGGTTTGATTGCCCTGATATCCCACGGCTGATCTTGGAGCCGGTGTCGGAATTACCGTGGCTGACCCTTTTTGGGCAGCACGCGCGGCTGCGTTTCCTTTTGCCGTTCAACGCCTAAAATAAGCGCGGGCGAAAGGGGTGCCCGACATTGGGGGAAGACATGCGCTTGGCTGTAGCCTTGGGAGCATTGTTCATTGCGGCATGCTTGCCGTTCACAGCAGGGGCAAGTTCGTTGGTCGCCAAGGTCAGCATTTCGGCGCAGACGATGACGGTGTCTGAAAACGGGATCGTCCTTTACCGGTGGAAGGTCTCGACCGGGCGTTCCGGCTTTTCCACGCCGACTGGCTCCTGGCGGGCCAAATGGGCGTCGCTGCATCATCGCTCGCGCAAGTACGACAATGCGCCGATGCCGTATGCAATCTTCTTCAATGGTGGTTATGCCGTGCATGCCACCTTTGACGTCAAGCATCTGGGGCGGCCGGCTTCGCATGGATGCGTTCGGCTCCATCCCGACAATGCCGCGCAGTTCTACGCACTCGCCCGGCAGAACGGCCTCGGCAATACCCGAATCCTGATTTCCCGGTGATGGGTGTTCGCAGATCAGTCGATGCCGGCTGCGTCGCGCAGGCGTTCGATCTTCGGCACGATGACGTGACGATTGTTCTCGATGACGATGATCCCGTCCTTGCGCAGCTTGGTCATCTGGCGGCTCACCGTTTCGATGGTCAGGCCAAGGAAATCGGCGATGTCGGCGCGCGACAGCGGCAGGTCGAAAGTCTGAGCCTTGCCGCGATCCGGATCGATATGGGTGGCGATCAGATACAGAAAGTTTGCCACCTTTTCCTGGGCGGTCTTGCGACCCAGCGTGAGCATCCACTCGCGCGCTTCGTCCAGCTCCTTGAGGGACTGGTTGTGCAGCTTGCGTTCCATGTCCGGCACTTCGCTGACCATCCGGTCAATGACATTTCGCGGGAAGGTGCAGATCTCGGTGTCGGTCGCGGCTTCCGCCGTGATCGTGCTTTCCCCAAGAAACGGTCGGCCGAGAAAATCTGGGGCGAATTGCAAACCGACGATCTGCTGGCGGCCATCGGCCATCATCTTCGACAGTTTGATCACGCCCTTCAGGATGTTGCTGTAGCTACCAACCGTCTCGCCCTGCCCGATGACCTCGTTGCCAGCGTCTACACGGCGACGAATGGAATGGCGATTGAGTTCGTTCAACTGAGCTGCCGTGAGAACGGAGCACAGTCCACCATGGCGCGCCTCGCACGAGCGGCAGACGGCCGGTGCTTCGCTTTCCGGCAGGTGCTTGAGATAGGTATCCATGATCACGCCGTCCCATAAGGCCAGATGACGGCGAATCGCCCCCCGCTCTCCAACCTCTATGGCCTTTTCGGCCTCTGAGTTTCAATGAACTCTACCGGGAAAATGTATCAGCAAATTGATCGAAGTCAAAGGTCGCATCGCGGTGCGGCGCTATCTTTGGTCGTAAATCGACACAGTTTCGGGATGCCTTTAAAATGCAGAATGCTCTCCTTGCCAAGTATTCCGGTGCCGTGCCGCGTTACACGAGCTATCCGACGGCGCCGCATTTCCACGAGGGTGTCGATAACGGCGTCTATGCGCAGTGGTTGCAGGCGATTACGGGCGAAGAGCGGGTGTCTCTTTACCTGCACATTCCCTACTGCGACCGGCTGTGCTGGTTCTGCGCCTGCCATACAAAACATACGCTGAAGTATGAACCCATCATCATCTATCTGGAATCGTTGAAAAAAGAGATTTCGACCGTTGGCGGACTCGTCTCAAAGGACGCCGTGGTCACGGCGGTGCATTTCGGCGGCGGCTCGCCGACCATGCTGCGCCCCGACGATCTGACATCCCTGATGGCTGCACTTCGTCAGGCCTTTCACTTTTCGCAGGATGTCGAGATCAGTGTCGAAATGGACCCGAACGATCTCGACGCGCCCCGCTACGATGCCCTGGCTGCCATCGGGATGACACGCGCCAGCCTCGGCGTTCAGGATTTCCACCCAGACGTGCAGCGGGCGATCAACCGCATTCAGACGTTCGACCATACGAAGTCTGTTGTCGACGCGGTCAGGGCGCGGGGGGTGCATTCGGTCAATTGCGACATCCTCTACGGCCTGCCACACCAGACGGAGGAGACGCTGGCCGAGACGGTGCGTGACATCCTGTCGCTCTCTCCGGATCGCATCGCGCTTTTCGGCTATGCGCATGTGCCGTGGATGAAGAAACACCAGACGATGATCAAGGAGGACGTGCTTCCCGGCATCGAAGACCGCTTTGCGCAAATGAACCTTGCGGCCCGCATGCTGGTGGAGGCCGGTTACGAGCCCATCGGTATCGACCATTTTGCAAGGCCGACAGACAGCATGGCGGTGGCGCAGCGGGAAGGGCGCCTGCGTCGGAATTTCCAAGGTTATACCGTGGATGCGGCAGAAGCCCTGATAGGGCTCGGGGCCTCGTCGATCGGGCAATTGCCGCAGGGCTATGTGCAGAACATGCCGGCGACCGGCGAATATCAGCGCATGGCCGACAGCGGTGGCCTTGCGGCGGTGCGCGGCATTGCCGTCAGCGACGACGACCGGATGCGCCGCCGGGTGATCGAGGAGATCATGTGCCGGTTCGAACTCTCCTTCGAGACGCTGCGCGGCGAATTCGGCACGAGCGCGGAAGCGATCGTCGCTGAGGCACGGGCGTTCGCTCAGTCGAACCAGGATGATATCTGTCGGCTCGACGGTGATCGCTTCATCATCACAGAAGTCGGTCGTCCCTTCGCGCGCACCATTGCCGCCGTCTTCGACAGCTACCTCGCAAACGGCAAGGGCCGCCATTCCATTGCTGTTTAGGCAACACCTTTGGGGCAAATATCGCGGTCGCGCAAAACGGCCATTGGCATTTCCCCCCGTTTTCCCTATGTGGAACTCAGAATTTGAGACATATGAGGTACTGGCGTGACCGCTACATTCGACAAAGTTGCCGACATCATTGCTGACACCAGCGAAATCGATCGCGAGACGATTACGCCGGAAAGCCACACGATTGATGACCTCGGCATCGACAGCCTCGACTTCCTCGACATCGTCTTCGCGATCGACAAGGAATTCGGCATCAAGATCCCGCTCGAGCAGTGGACGCAGGAAGTCAACGAAGGCAAGGTCTCGACCGAGGAATACTTCGTCCTGAAGAACCTCTGCGCCAAGATCGACGAGCTGAAAGCCGCCAAGGGCTGATCCGTCTCCAGGGACGGAAATCGTCATGTTGCTTGAATACTTCCAGATGATTGACAAGGTCGAGAGCGTGGATCTCGGCCTTGGTCGTTTGAAGGCCCAGTCGGTCGTGCCCATGGAAAGCCCCGTTTTCGAGGGCCATTTCCCCGGCATGCCGCTGGTGCCAGGCGTTCTCCTGATCGAAACCATGGCGCAGGCGTCGGGCATGCTGCTGCTTGCGGTCAAGGATTTCTCGGCCATGCCCTTCCTGATGTCGGTCGATGGCGCCAAGATGCGCACCTTCGTCGAGCCAGGCGCGGTCCTTGATATCGAGGCTGAGCTTGAGCATGACGGATCGGGCTTTGCCGTCACCAAGGCAAAGATCACCAGTGCCGGCAAGAAGGTCTGCGACGCGCAGCTCAAGCTGCGCACCGTTCCTTTTTCCGAGGTGCCGCTGGCGCCAATCGTGCGCAAGCGCGCCGAGGAAGTCGGCCTCATCGCCGCCATGGCCGCCCAGGGCTAAAGGTCTTGCGCCAGCGCTTTGGCGCAATCGGCTCTTGACCTTGGGGCCTTATTCGGGAAAACCCGCTTTTTAGCGTCGGCCCTCATGCCGGCGAGAGGATTGCTTATGGTCAAACAGCCGAATGATGTGGTGATCACCGGGATTGGCATTGTTACCTGCCATGGAACGGGAAAAGAGCCGCATATCGCCCTCCTGTCATCTTCTGCAGCACCCGAGCCGGTGCTGGAGACGGAGAAGTTCAAGCCCTACGTCGTGCATCGCCTGCCTGAGATCGACTGGTCGGCCCAGATCGGCCGCAAGGACCAGCGGCAGATGGAAAACTGGCAGCGCCTTGGCGTGTTCGCCGCGGGTCTCGCGCTCGACGATGCCGGGATGAAGGACGATGTCGACGCCTGCGGCTCGATGGACCTGATCGTGGCGGCCGGCGGTGGCGAACGTGACATTGCGGTCGACAGCCTGATCGTCGACGAGGCGCTGAAGCGCAACGACCGCGAACGGCTGCTGATCGAAAAACTGACCACCGAACTTCGCCCGACGCTCTTCCTCGCGCAGCTTTCCAACCTGCTCGCCGGCAATATCTCCATCGTACACAAGGTGACCGGCTCCTCGCGCACCTTCATGGGCGAGGAATCGTCCGGCATTTCTGCCATCGAAACTGCCTTTGCCCGGATCAAGGCCGGCCAGTCGACCCATACGCTGGTTGGTGGTGCCTTCATCGCCGAGCGCGCCGATATCCTGCTGCTGGTCGAGGGCATTCGCGCTCACCAGACAGGCCCCTGGCAGCCGCTCTGGGCGCGCGACGGTTCTGAAGGCGGCGGCATGATCCTCGGTACGGTCGGGGCCTTCCTGGTGCTTGAATCCCGCGAACACGCGGAAGCACGTGGTGCCCACATCTATGCCGTGCTCGACGCTGTCGAAGGTGATCGTGGCAATCGCGATGACGGGAAGCTTGAGACCCGCCTAAACCGCATTACGCCTGAAGCTTCGGCGCTATCCGCCCATGAGACCATCGTCTTTTCAGGTGCATCGGGTCTAGCTGACCTGACGCAACGTGAGAAAGCTTCCCTTGCGGAACGTTTCCCAGGCATTCCGGTTCGCGGTTTTGCCGGCTCGATCGGCCATTCGCTGGAAGCGCAGTTCCCGGCGGGTCTGGCGCTTGCAGCACTTGCCATTGATTCCGGCGCGATTGTGCCCGCCTTCGATGCCGCCCATGAGACTGCGCAGGGCACGGCTGCCCGGCATGCCATCGTGACGACCGTCGGTTACGTGCGTGGCGAAGGCCTCGCCGTGCTCTCGGCAGATGCGTGAAGAGGATTGATCGATGACTGACACCCGTTTCAAGGATCATCTCGGCCGCCCGATCATCGCCGTCACCGGCATGGGCGTGATCACTTCGCTCGGCCAGGGGCTTGCCGACAACTGGGCGAAGCTCACCGCCGGCCAGTCCGGCATCCATTACATCAAGCGCTTCGAGACCGAGGGCATGTCGACCCGCATCGGCGGCACCGTCGATTTCATCGCGGTACCGGCCAACAATGCCGTCGAGCGTTCCTATGCGCTGGCGCGCGAAACCACCATCGAGGCTCTCGCCCAGGCTGGCCTCAACGGCGATTTCAATGGCCCGCTCTTTCTCGCGGCGCCGCCGGTGGAGCCGGAATGGCATGACCGCTTTGCGCTCGCCGAGCGCGCACCTGCCTCCACCGAGCCGGGCGACGCCTATGTGCGCTTCCTTGCCGCCATGCGCGAAAAGCCGGATCCGGCCTTCCTTGAAGCGGTGCAGTTCGGTTCGATCTCCGAGCGTCTCGCTGACAAGTTCGGCACGCGTGGTCTGCCGGTGACGCTGTCGACGGCCTGCGCCTCCGGTGCTACCGCCATCCAGCTTGGCGTCGAGGCGATCCGCCAGGGGCGTACCGACCGGGCGCTCACGGTTGCGACCGACGGTTCGATCAGCCCGGAATCGGTGATCCGCTTCTCGCTGCTCTCGGCGCTTTCGACCCAGAACGACCCGCCGGAAAAGGCCTCCAAGCCGTTCAGCAAGGAGCGCGATGGCTTCGTGATCGCCGAAGGCGCTGCGACGCTCGTGTTGGAATCGTTGGAATCGGCTGTCGCCCGAGGCGCCAAGGTGCTTGGCGTGATCAAGGGCTGCGGCGAAAAGGCCGACTATTTCCACCGCACCCGCTCGTCGCCCGACGGCGGTCCGGCAATCGCGACGATCAAGGCGGCGCTCGCCGATGCGGGCCTGTCCGAGGATGCGATCGGCTATATCAACGCCCACGGCACCTCGACGCCTGAGAACGACAAGATGGAATACGGTGCCATGCTGTCGGTCTTCGGTGACCGGCTGAAGGACGGCATTCCGGCCTCGTCGAACAAGTCGATGATCGGCCACACCCTGACCGCCGCCGGCGCCGTCGAGGCGGTGTTCTCGATCCAGACCATGCTGACCGGGACGTTGCCGCCGACGATCAATTTCGCCAATGCCGATCCGTCGATCGTGCTCGACGTGGTGCCGAATGTGAAGCGGGAGGCCTCGGTTTCGGCCGTGCTCTCCAATTCCTTCGGCTTCGGCGGCCAGAACGCCAGCCTTGTCATGACGCGGGATCCGGTCTAAGGCCTGCGCCAACAATTCGGGACGTCATCCTCGGCTTCAAGCCGGGGATCCACGACCCTCGCAAGAACAATGAAGGTCGGCAGATGCTCGGGACATGCCCGGGCATGACGATGAGAGCGTGACGACGCCTCATCCGCCCTAAGCCCTGAAGGAAACATGTCATGCGCGCATTGCAACTCGTCGAAGACCGCAAGCTTGAAATCGTCGACCTACCCGAGCCGGATGCACCCGGTCCGGGCGAGGTGACGCTGCGCGTCAAGGCGGTGGCACTGAACCACATCGACGTCTGGGGCTGGCGCGGCATGGCATTCGCCAAGCGCAAGATGCCGCTTGTCATCGGTGCGGAAGCCTCCGGTGTCGTCGAAGCGATCGGCCCCGGCGTCGGCAACATCCTGCCGGGCCAGCTCGCCGCGATCTATGGCGCGCGCACCTGCGGCCTCTGCAAGCCCTGCCGCGAAGGACGCGACAATCTCTGCGAAAACGTCTCGGGCGTGCACGGCTTCCATCTCGATGGTTTTGCCCAGGAAAAGATCAACCTGCCGGCCCGCCTGCTGGTGCCGGCCCCTCCGGGCGTCGACGCAATCGGTGCCGCGCTTGCACCGGTGACCTTCGGTACGGTCGAACACATGCTGTTCGACAATGCCAAGCTGGAGCCTGGCGAAACCATCCTGATCCATGCCGGCGGCTCCGGCATCGGCACGGCTGCCATCCAGCTCGCCAAGAAGATCGGCTGCACCGTCATCACCACCGTCGGCTCCGATGACAAGATCGAGCCGGCCAAGGCACTGGGCGCCGATCACGTCATCAACTACCGCACCGACCGCTTCGAGGGTCTGGTCCGCAAGATCACCAAGAAGAAGGGCGTCGACGTCGTCTTCGAACATGTCGGCAAGGACACATTCGCCGCCTCGATGTTCTGCCTGAAGCGCGGCGGCCGGCTCGTCACCTGTGGCTCGACCTCCGGCGTGTCGACCGAAGTCAATCTCATGATGCTCTTCCAGCAGCAGCTGAAACTGCTCGGCTCCTTCGGCTGCCGGATGGAAAACATGGCCAATGCCATGCAGAAGATGGCGCGCGGTCTCGTGCATCCGGTGATCGATACGGAGGTCTCGTTCGACGATATCGACAAGGCCCTTTCCCGCATGGAAGGGCGTCAGGTGTTCGGCAAGATCATCCTGAAGATGGATTGATCCGGTGCGGATGTTCATCACCCGCATCGTGCTCTTCCTGCGCAAGGCCTATCACTGGTCCGTTGCGCAGGCGGCCTTCGGGTTTTTGACGGCACTCAAGGTCCTGCCGGCCGATGCGGCGATCAATTTTGCCGATCGGCTGATGCGCTGGGTCGGGCCGAAGACCAAGCGTCACCACCTGATGCAGGTCAATCTTCGCAACGCTTTTCCCGAAAAGTCAGAGGAAGAGCGCGAGGCGATTGCGCTTGCGAGCTGGGGCCATATGGGTCGCCTTGTGGCGGAATATGTCTTCCTCGACCGGCTCTTCGATTTCGATCCGGAACGACCGGGCGAGGGGAGGATCGAGGTTTCCGGCGTCGAGCAGTTCCTTGATCTGCGCGACAATCCCCGGCCGTTCATCGTGTTTACTGGTCACACGGCCAATTTCGAGCTGTTGCCGGTCGCGGGCGCCGCCTTCGGCCTCTATGTGACCGTGCTGTTTCGCCCGCCGAACAACCCTTATGTCGCCGACAAGGTCTTCGACTTTCGCCGCAAGCGCATGGGCAGGCTCGTGCCGTCGCATGCCGGTTCGTCCTTCGCGCTGGCGCGGCAGCTGGAGCAGGGCGGTGGCGTTGGAGTGCTCGTCGACCAGAAGTTCAAGAAGGGCGTCGAAACCCGGTTCTTCAATGATCCGGTGCGCACCAATCCGCTCTTGGCCAAACTGGCGCGTCAGTTCGAATGCGAAGTCTATCCGGCGCGCTGCATCCGGCTTCCCGGCAATCGTTTCCGTCTGGAAATCGAACCCGCGATCAGCCTGCCGATCAATGCCAAGGGTCAGATCGACGTCAACGCCACGTCGCAGGTGCTGAACGACAAGGTCGAATCATGGGTGCGGGAGTTTCCGGAACAGTGGCTCTGGTACCACGACCGCTGGAACATAAAACGCAAGATCTGATCCCTTATTTCTCACAGGTGTAAGCGTTTCAAGCGTAACATTTTTTGGGCTGAGCCTCGACAGCGGCTCGCGGTGATTGAAGGTGATGCCACCTCATGTTACGGCACACGACAAGAAATGTGTGATGGACGGCCAAATCTCGTCACACTGGGGCGTGAGGTGTTGAATGTCGTTTGGCGAATTCCGGGATGGGAATCTGCGCGTGCTGTCAGACGCGGTATCGTCGAAAAATCGACAATTGCAGCAGGCGATCCGCAGCGGAAATGATGATTTGGTGCGAGCCATTGACCGCGAGATGGAGCCGCTGCTCACGGATTTCGTCAGCTACCGGGCATGCGACACCGATGACATCTATCTGCAGATGCGCCTGGTGACCACCTTGCTTCGAGAAGACGCCGACGATCGTTCGTGCGTTCTCAGGCATGCCTCGATGCTGGCACTTCTGGTCGAGCGCTATTTCGGTCCGCGGCGCGGGCAGGCGGTCCCTCCCATGCGAGTTGCAGTCCCCGTCGACGTCTCGAGTTCGGGCGACGACGAAATGCTCAACGAGACGATCCTCAACAACCTTCCGGAACGGATCGCCGTTGTCACGCGCGACTATCGTTATCTCTTCGCCAATCCGCCGATGGCCACGATGCTCGGTGCGCCGCAGATGGATCTGATTGGGCAGAGCGTGTTCGAGGTCTGTCTCGACCCGTGCGTGCGTGAGGCAATGCGGGACGCGCTGGATTCGGCGTTTTCCGGTCGAACAGGTTCGATCTCCACCGTTTTCCGCTCGGCGATGGGTGGGGCGATCATGCTGCAGGCGCGCTACAGTCCCTTGCGCGCAGCACATGGGCTGATCAACGGGGCCGTTCTGACCTTCGGCGAGGAAGAACCGATGATCGGCGGGATTGCCGCCTGATCGATGCTCGAAGTCTCGATCAGCTAACGGCGTTGGCCGCTGCCTGCGGGCGCTCGTCCGGACGCACACCCATCAGCAGATGTTCTCGCTCGAAAGCGATGTGACGCCGCAGGCCTTCAAAGAAGCCCCGCAGCATGTAGCCGACGGCCTCCATGTTGACGGCGGACCCTGATCCGAGCCGCAGCAAGGCATCCGTCAGCTCCTCGGCGAAACATTCGTCTTCGCAATGTTCGAACTTAAGCCGTTCGAGCGTCATGGCCAGATGGTCGTTGGCCTCCGGGCTTGCCTGCATTTGCGGGAAGAGCACCGTTTCCTCGTAGTGATGAATCCCCTTGATCAGAGGCCCGAGCGCCTTTGCCGCATAGATACATTTCTGGCGGTTGACGCTTGCCGGCAGGGAATCGGCGATTTCTTCAAGCTCCAGGCACAGGGCCAGTTGCTCTTCTTGGGCGCGGTGAAGCCAGTCGAGGCCCCATTTTCCGGCGTCCAGGCGGGCATTGCCCGTCTTCGCCTCGTTCGGCCCCGCCGTATATGTCGTCACTGTGGTCAGCATGTCCGATTTCTCCAACGGCGTGCCGATCTCAAGCACGCCAGCACTCCCAAGACACGCGTGCCGGGCCATTTCCGCGCACTGCCCGGATCTGTCCCGAGAGGTCGCAAACCCGGATGCGAAGCAGAAGGTCGCGAATTTTAGGAGAAACCGCATTGACCTGGATCAAGGTGGTTTGCCGCCTCCGATGCGAATGGTGCAGTCGACGCGAGAGGATTCTCCCGAGGGAGCGGACGCATCGCGATGAGATCAGCAAGCCGTTGGGGGATTCCAACAATGAACTATACTGTCGAGACCTTGGTGATGGCGGTCCTCGCCTTCGCCGCGCTGCTCGGGGTGGCTTTCACCCAGGACAGCCTCTTCGCAGCCCATATGTGGGTTGCCTTCTTCGTGCTCACCGCCGGCACGATCGTGATGCTGCGGCGGATGCAGTTTGCGCCGACCAATGCGGGCGCCTCCCGGACGGTCCAGGCCAAGACGGCAAAGTCGGAATATTTCGACGAGGTCGTGCGCTACGGCGTTATCGCCACCGTCTTCTGGGGTGTTGTCGGCTTCCTCGTCGGTGTCGTGGTCGCGCTGCAACTGGCCTTTCCCGATCTCAACATCGAGCCGTTCCTGAATTTTGGCCGGCTTCGTCCGCTGCATACCTCGGCCGTCATCTTCGCCTTTGGCGGCAATGCGCTGATCGCAACGTCCTTCTACGTGGTGCAGCGCACGTCCCGCCAGCGCCTGTTCGGCGGCTCTCTCGGCTGGTTCGTGTTCTGGGGCTACCAGTTCTTCATCATCATGGCCGCCACCGGTTATCTGCTGGGGATCACCCAGGGCCGTGAATATGCCGAACCGGAATGGTATGTGGATCTCTGGCTGACCGTTGTCTGGGTCGCCTACCTGATCACCTTCATGGGCACGATCATGACCCGGAAGGAAAGCCATATCTATGTGGCCAACTGGTTCTACCTCGCCTTCATCGTCACCATTGCCATGCTGCATATCGTCAACAATCTGGCGGTTCCGGTGTCGTTCCTCGGCGTCAAGAGCTACTCGGTCTTCTCCGGCGTTCAGGATGCGCTGACCCAGTGGTGGTACGGCCACAACGCCGTCGGCTTCTTCCTGACTGCCGGCTTCCTCGGCATGATGTACTACTTCGTGCCCAAGCAGGCCGGCCGTCCGGTATATTCCTACCGCCTGTCGATCATCCACTTCTGGGCCCTGATCTTCATGTATATCTGGGCAGGTCCCCACCACCTGCACTACACGGCTCTGCCCGACTGGGCGCAGACGCTCGGCATGGTGTTCTCGATCATGCTGTGGATGCCCTCCTGGGGCGGCATGATCAACGGCCTGATGACGCTGTCTGGCGCCTGGGACAAGATCCGCACCGACCCGATCATCCGCATGATGGTCATCGCGATTGCCTTCTACGGCATGTCGACCTTCGAAGGCCCGATGATGTCGATCAAGGCGGTCAACTCGCTCAGCCACTACACCGAATGGACCATTGGTCACGTTCACTCCGGCGCACTCGGCTGGGTCGGCATGATCACCTTCGGCGCCATCTATTACCTGACGCCCAAGCTGTGGAACCGTGATCGTCTCTACTCGCTGCGTCTGGTCAACTGGCACTTCTGGCTCGCAACCCTCGGCATCGTCGTCTATGCGGCCGTCCTTTGGGTCGCCGGCATCCAGCAGGGTCTGATGTGGCGCGAATATGATGCCCAGGGCTTCCTGGTCTACTCGTTCGCCGAGTCGGTCGCCGCCATGTTCCCCTACTATGTGCTCAGAGCCGTCGGTGGTGGCATGTACCTCCTGGGCAGCCTGATCATGGCCTACAACATCCTCATGACCATCCTCGGCTACGAGCGCCAGGAAGCCCCGATCCCCGGATCGGTCGCTCCCACCGCCGTCCCGGCTGAATGAGAAGGAAGGTTTCCATGTCCATTCTTGATAAACACGCCATCCTCGAGAAGAACACGAGCCTTCTCTTCCTCGGTTCGCTTCTGGTGGTCACCATCGGCGGCATCGTGGAGATCGCGCCGCTCTTCTACCTGGAGAACACCATCGAAAAGGTGGAGGGCATGCGGCCCTACTCGCCGCTCGAACTGGCCGGCCGCAACATCTACATCCGTGAAGGCTGCTATGTCTGTCACAGCCAGATGATCCGGCCGTTCAAGGACGAGGTCGAGCGCTACGGACACTACAGCCTCGCAGCGGAGTCGATGTACGACCATCCGTTCCAGTGGGGGTCTAAGCGCACCGGGCCGGATCTTGCCCGCGTCGGCGATCGCTACTCGAACGAGTGGCACGTCCAGCACCTGACCGAACCGCGCGACGTCGTGCCGGAATCGATCATGCCGAGCTATTCCTATCTGAAGGAGACCCCGCTCAAGGTCACCAATGTTCAGATGGACCTGAAGGCCAACCGCATGGTCGGTGTGCCCTATTCGGATGAAATGGTCGAACTGGCGGCAACCGATCTCGCCGCCCAGGCCGATCCGAATGCGGATACGTCGGGTCTTCTGGCCCGCTATCCCAAGGCCAAGGTTGGAGATTTCGACGGTAACCCGGCCCAGCTTTCCGAAATGGATGCGCTGATCGCCTATCTGCAGATGCTCGGCACGCTGGTGGACTTCTCCACCTACGATGACGCCACCGGTTATCGCTGAGGAGAGACCCATGGAAACCTATACCGCCATGCGTCACTTCGCCGACAGCTGGGGCCTGCTCGCCATGGCCCTGTTCTTCGCCGGCGTCATCCTCTTCACACTCCGCCCGGGCGGCAAGAAGTCCGCCGATGATGCGGCCAGCATCCCTCTCAAGGAGGATTGAAAAATGGCAGACCAAAAACACATCGACGAGATCAGCGGCGTCGAAACCACTGGTCACGAATGGGATGGCATTCGCGAACTGAACAATCCGATGCCGCGCTGGTGGGTCTATACCTTCTACGCGACCATTGTCTGGGCGCTCGCCTATACGGTGTTCTACCCGGCCTGGCCGATGCTCACCACCAATACCAAGGGGCTGCTGGGTTATTCCAGCCGCGCCGAGGTGGCCCAGGAAATGGCAAGCGCCAAGACCTCTCAGATGGTCTATCTGGACAAGATCGCGGCCCTGCCGCTCGACCAGATCGTCGCCGACAAGGAGCTCAATCAGTTTGCCATTGCAGGTGGCGCTGCCGCTTTCAAGGTCAACTGCGCGCCCTGCCATGGCTCGGGTGCCTCGGGTGGTCCCGGTTATCCCAACCTGAACGATGATGACTGGCTGTGGGGCGGGGATCTCGAATCAATCCACACGACCATCACCCATGGCATCCGCTATGACGGCGATCCGGACACCCGCGTCTCGGAAATGCCGGCCTTCGGTGAAATCCTCGACGCCGACCAGATCAAGCAGGTGGCCGCCTATGTCGTCAGCCTGACCGGCACGCCGAGCGATGTTGCGCTGGTCGAGCCTGGCAAGACGGTCTTCGCCGAAAACTGCGCCTCGTGTCACGGCGAAGATGCGAAGGGTGGACGCGACTTTGGTGCGCCAAACCTCGCCGATGCCATCTGGCTCAAAGTCGACGGTGAAGCCGGTATCGCCGCCCAGGTGCGCCAGCCGCGTCATGGTGTCATGCCCGCCTGGACCGCGCGTCTTGGCGACAGCACGGTCAAGCAGCTCACCGTCTTCGTCCATTCGCTGGGTGGTGGCGAGTAAGCCTCTCCCCCCTTGAGAACTCACGGTTTGAAGGCCGCATCCCGGATGCGGCCTTTGTCTTTTTCGGCCGTTGTCTGGACCGCGCTGCCGATTGCGGCGCTTCGCCGCTGCTTGACTTAAGTCAAGGCGGGCTGGCGGGCGAGGTGGGACAAAGCGAGCATCAGAAGAGGGTCCTCGTGCAATGAACATAAATGCCGATCAGAACAAGACCGCCGAACCGGTCGAGATCGAAAGACATGACGCCCAAGCGGTCATGTCGGCAAAGACGCGCGGACCGCTTTACGAAGCCCGCAAGAAAATCTTCCCGAAGCGGGCGAGTGGCCAGTTCCGCCAGTTCAAGTGGATCGTCATGGCGATCACGCTCGGCATCTATTACCTGACGCCGTGGCTGCGCTGGGACCGTGGTCCCTATGCGCCCGATCAGGCCGTGCTGATCGATATCGCCCATCGGCGGTTCTATTTCTTCTTCATCGAAATCTGGCCGCAGGAATTCATCTATGTCGCAGGCCTTCTGGTCATGGCCGGCTTCGGGCTGTTCCTGATCACTTCGGCCGTCGGCCGTGCCTGGTGCGGCTATACCTGTCCGCAGACGGTCTGGGTCGATCTGTTTCTCGTCGTTGAACGCTTCATCGAGGGTGACCGCAATGCGCGCATCAAGCTTGAAGGCGCGCCCTGGACGTTTGACAAGATCTGGAAGCGTGTGACGAAACATGCGACCTGGATCGTCATCGGCATGCTCACCGGCGGTGCCTGGATATTCTACTTCGCCGACGCGCCGACGCTCGCCGTCGACTTCGTCACCGGCTATGCCGATCCGGTCGCCTATATCACCGTCGCGATCCTGACGGCCACGACTTATGTCTTCGGCGGTCTGATGCGCGAACAGGTCTGCATCTACATGTGTCCCTGGCCACGCATCCAGGCTGCCATGCTCGACGAGAAATCGCTCGTCGTCACCTATAACGACTGGCGCGGCGAGCCGCGGACCCGCCATGCCAAGAAGGCCATCGCTGCCGGCGAACCCGTGGGCGACTGCGTCGACTGCAATGCCTGCGTCGTCGTCTGTCCCATGGGCATCGATATCAGGGACGGCCAGCAGCTCGAATGCATCACTTGCGCGCTGTGTATCGATGCCTGCGACAGCGTCATGGACAAGACCGGCAAGCCACGCGGCCTGATCGCCTACGCGACGCTGGAGGAATACCAGTCGAACATGGCGCTCGCCACCAACGGGGGTGCCACGGTCATCGAGCCGGCCCGGGTGCGCAATGCCGACGGCTCCTTCTCGGACAAGATTCGCCACTTCGACTGGCGCGTGATTTTTCGTGCGCGGACCTTGCTTTACATGGCTGTCTGGAGTGCCGTTGGCATCGGCCTTCTGATATCGCTGGTCGGACGGGATCGCCTGGAACTCAACGTGCTCCATGATCGCAATCCGCAATTCGTGCTCGAATCGGATGGCTCGATCCGCAACGGCTATACCGTGCGCATCCTCAACATGATCGCCACGCCGCGCGAGATCCAGGTCTCGCTCAACAGCCTGCCGGAGGCCGTGATGAAGATCAACGGCGTCAACGAGCCACCGGCCCGCAGCTTCACCGTTTCTGTCGAACCGGATGAGGCGACCACGCTGAAAGTCTTCGTGACGCTGCCCGCCGCCTTTGCCAAGACCGCGACCCAGGAGGTTACCTTCGTCGCGAAGGACAAGGACAGCACAGAACAGGACGCCTATTCCGCCATCTTCAATGCCCCGGGAGCCAAGAAATGACCGCCAGAACCGCCAAGTCGTTCACTTTCTCCGGCCGCCACATGCTGGCGACCATGGTCGCCTTCTTCGGCATCATCATCGCCGTCAACTTCACCATGGCCTATCTCGCGACGTCGACCTGGAGCGGGCTGGTGGTGCCGAACACCTATGTCGCCAGCCAGCAGTTTAACGGCAAGACGGAAGCGATCCGCCAGATGCTGGCGACCGGCATCAACGGCGAGCTTGCCGTCAAGCGCGACGGTATCCGTTACCACCTGACCATGCCGGGGAATGTTCCTGTCGTCGCCGACAGCGTCGTTGCCCATTTCAAGCGGCCGGTCGGCGAACATCAGGATTTCGAACAGGTCCTGACCCCCGCCGGCGAAGGGGTTTATGTTGCGGAACGTGACGTGCTCGCCGGCAGCTGGATCGTCGAGATCAAGGCTGAAAAAGACGGCAAGCTGATCATGCATGAAGCCCACCGGATAGCTGTTCACGGAGAATGACGATGAGTTGCTGTGCAGCTGGATCTGAAGGCGCATTGGACATCGAGCGGGCAGGGCATGCGCTGCCGTCCGCCGAGGAGTTGCGGCTGTCGAGCCGGTCAGTCGGGCCGGGTCTGTGGCAGGTGGACCTCAGCGTGCCCGCCGTTCACTGCGGCACCTGCATCACGACCGTCGAACATGCGCTGAAAGCCTTGCCGCAGGTCGAGCGCGCCAGGGTCAACCTGTCGACCAAGCGCGTCTCCGTCGTCTGGAAGGAGAGTGTCGACGGGGTGGAGACCGATCCGGTCTCGCTGCCACGTGCCATCGCGGCAACCGGCTACGAATCGCATCTGTTCACCGCTGCGGAAGAGGCATCCGATTCGCTGCGCAACCAGTTGATCCGTGCCGTTGCCGTCTCCGGTTTTGCCGCGACCAACATCATGCTGCTCTCCGTTTCCGTCTGGTCGGGTGCGGATGCCTCCACGCGCGACATGTTCCACTGGATCTCGGCGATGATCGCCGCCCCGGCGCTGATCTATGCCGGCCGCTTCTTCTACCAGTCGGCCTGGAGTGCCCTGAAACACGGTCGCACCAATATGGACGTGCCGATCGCCATCGGCATCACGCTCTCCTATTTCGCCTCGCTGTGGGAAACCATCCACCATGGCGAACACGCTTATTTCGATGCAACGGCTTCGCTGCTTTTCTTCCTGTTGATCGGCCGAACGCTCGACCATGTCATGCGCGACCGTGCCCGCTCGGCGATATCAGGCCTCGCGCGCCTCAGCCCCCGCGGCGCCATGGTGGTGGGCGATTATGGTGCCCAGGACTACCGCGCCGTCGAGGACATCACGGTTGGCGATCGTATCGCCATCGCTGCCGGGGACCGTATCCCGGTCGACGGTGTCGTTATTGCCGGTGAAAGCGATCTCGACGTCTCCATCGTCAATGGCGAGAGCGCACCGGCCTCGGTCGGTCCCGGCAGTGCCGTCCAGGCGGGCACACTCAGCCTTACCGGATCGCTGACGATTTCGGCGACGGCCACCGTCACCAATTCCTTCCTTGCCGAAATCATCCACTTGATGGAAGCGGCCGAAGGGGGCAGGGCGCGTTACCGGCGGATTGCCGACCGTGCCGCCCAGTTCTATTCGCCGGCAGTCCATCTGCTCGCCATTACCTCCTTCGTCACCTGGGGGCTGTACGATGGTGACTGGAAACATGCGATGATGGTGGCGATCGCCGTTCTCATCATCACCTGCCCCTGCGCGCTGGGTCTCGCTGTGCCTGTGGTCCAGGTCGTGGCGGCCGGGCGGTTGTTCAAGGCGGGCATCATGGTCAAGGACGGATCGGCCATGGAGCGGCTGGCGCAGATCGATGCGATCGCCTTCGACAAGACCGGGACGCTCACCCTTGGCCGTCCGCGTCTGGTCGAAGGACCGCCGGTGACAGCCGACGCCTTCGCCGTCGCCGCCGGCCTTGCCGCGCATTCCCGCCATCCGCTGTCGCGGGCACTGTGGAGCGCCTACACGCTCCAGCCGCGCGCCTTCGACGGCGTGCGTGAGGTCCCGGGTGCCGGCGTTGAGGCAATGACGGCCGAGGGCGTCTTTCGGCTCGGCAACCGGTCTTTTGCCTGTGGTGAAGCCAAGGCGGACATTATTGCCAATCCCTTCTCAGAGGTCGTGCTCTCGCGCGATGGCACTGAGATCGCGACGTTCCATTTCGAAGATATCATCCGTCCGCGCGCCGCGCGTGCCATCCAGCAGCTCAAGGCCTCGGGCCTGAGGCTCGGCATTCTGTCGGGCGACCGCGCCGTCGTCGTTGCCAAGATCGCCCGCGAGCTCGGCATCGACAGCTGGCGTTCGGGTCTGACGCCGCGCCAGAAGGCGGAAGCCTGTGCAGAGGCGTCAGCCGAGGGGAGCAAGCTTTTGATGGTCGGCGACGGCATCAATGATGCTCCGGCATTGGCGGCTGCCCATGTTTCCATGGCGCCGGCGACGGCCGCCGATGTCGGTCGGCAGGCGGCGGACTTTGTCTTCATGCGTGATGGGCTCGAAGCCGTGCCCTTCGCCATCGAGGCATCGCGCCGCGCCGGCCGGTTGATCCGCGAGAATTTTGTCCTCGCCATCGGCTACAACGTCATTGCCGTGCCGATCGCGCTGCTCGGCTATGCCACGCCGCTGATCGCCGCTGTTGCCATGTCGACCTCGTCGATCATCGTGGTCGCCAATGCGCTCAGGCTCAACCGCCTGACCATCGAGGATCCGCAGGCCGGCGAGACCGACACAAAGGCGCGCAACGTCGTCTCTGCCGTCAGCCCGAGGCTTGCCGCATGAACATGCTGATCTTCCTCATCCCCATCGCGCTCTTCCTCGGCGGTCTCGGGCTCTTCGCCTTCCTCTGGTCGCTGAAGAGCGGGCAATACGACGATCTCGACGGTGCCGCCTGGCGGGTGATTACCGACGACGACGACAAGCCGTCGCCGTGACGAAGCCTTTACCGTCCGATCAAATTTCTGCCTTGCCGCCACGCGTCATGAATGCGAGAAAGCCCGCATTCTTCGATTTGCAGAGTGAGGTCTCGTCGTGCAGCAGGCAGAAATCGGACTGATCGGTCTTGGGGTCATGGGCTCCAATTTGGCACTCAACATTGCGGAAAAAGGCAACCGGATTGCCGTTTTTAACCGCACCCCCGCCCGGACGGACGAGTTCCTCGGCGAAGCCGGTCCTCTCGCGGGCCAGATCATCGGTTGCCACACGATCGAAGAGTTCGTCGCCGCGATCCGCCCGCCGCGCCCGATCATCATCATGATCAAGGCCGGTGAGGCTGTCGACCAGCAGATGGCGGCGCTCATGCCGTATCTCGCGCAGAACGACATCATGATCGATGCCGGCAACGCCAACTTCCGCGACACCGTCGCCCGCTTCGAAAAGCTTGCCGGGACCGGCTTCACCTTCATCGGCATGGGTGTATCGGGCGGTGAAGAAGGTGCCCGCCACGGTCCCTCGATCATGGTTGGCGGTACCGAAGAGAGCTGGAAGCGCGTGGAGCCTGTGCTTACCTCGATCGCCGCCAAGTTCAACGACGACCCTTGCGTTGCCTGGCTCGGTACCGATGGCGCCGGCCACTTCGTCAAGACGATCCACAACGGCATCGAATATGCCGACATGCAGATGATTGCCGAAATCTACGGCATCCTGCGCGATGGCCTGAAGCTCTCGGCCCCAGAAATCGGCGAGATCTTCGGCCAGTGGAACAAGGGCCGGCTGAACTCCTATCTCATCGAGATCACCGAGAAGGTGCTGAAAGCCACCGATCCCGAGACCGGCAAGCCGATGGTCGACGTCATCGTCGATGCCGCCGGCCAGAAGGGAACCGGCAAGTGGTCGGCGATCGAGGCGCAGAACCTCGCAGTGGCCGCAACCGGCATCGAAGCCGCCGTTGCCGGCCGCGTGCTGTCGTCGCTGCGTGACGAGCGCATCGCTGTCGAAAAGCTGTTCGGCCTGCCGGCCGCCGTCGAAGCACCGAAGGATCGCGCCGCCTTCATCGCCGATCTTGAAAACGCGCTGCTCGCCGCCAAGGTCGCCGCCTATGCCCAGGGCTTTGCCGTCATGGCAGCCGCATCCGGCGAATTCGGCTGGTCGCTGCCCATGCCGACGATCGCCCGCATCTGGCGCGCCGGCTGCATCATCCGCTCGCAGTTCCTCGACGAGATCACCTCGGCCTTCACCAAGGATCCGAATGTGCCGAACCTCGTCGTGACGCCGGCCTTCGCTGCCATCGTCAAGGAGACCGACGGTGCCCTGCGTCGCGTCGTTGCCCATGCGGCTCTGGCCGGCCTGCCGATCCCGGCTCTGTCCTCGGCGCTCTCCTATTTCGACACCTATCGTCGCGGCCGGGGCACGGCCAACCTGATCCAGGCGCAGCGCGACTTCTTCGGCGCCCATGGTTTCGATCGGCTCGACGGCAAGGACATCCATCACGGCCCTTGGGCCGGTCAGTTCTGAGAGCGTCGATCGCGCTCACCTCAATCGACAGGCCCGCTTTGATCTCGAGGCGGGCCTTTCCATATCGATCATCGAGGCGGCGGATCGAGCGTCTGGCCGGAGGCTCGGTGGACACGCCCTGCTTGCACGCCATTTGGATGTGCAAGAAGCCAAGATGGCTCAAATGCGACCGATCGCATTGACAAGTGATTAATGTCTGCGTCCTAGCGTTGTCGTGCGGTTAATTTCGTTGCGCGCAATCGAGGCTTTTTTTTATGTCGTTTGTAAATGTTCCCACCATCATGCTCAGCGGTTTTGTCGTGCAGGCAATGATGGCCATTCTCTTCTGGCGCAGCTGGCGGACGGAGCCGCAGCGTCAGGAATTCCTGATTTGGTCTGCGTCGTGCGGCAGTGCGTCGCTTGGTCTGCTGCTGATGGCCTTTTATTCCGGCAGCTACAGTCTCGGCAGCGTGACGATCGGCCCGGGCCTTGTGCTGATGGGCCTGGCTCTGGCCTGGCAGGGGCTGGGGCGCTTCGATCATCGCTCAGTGGATCTCAACCTCGCCTCGGCGGGGCCCCTCGTTTGGATGGCGCTGACGTCGATCTTGCCGATCTTCCAGACCGATGTGGCTGCGCGCCTCGGGCTCTGGGGTGTGCTGACTGCGGCCTATGCGGGGATGGTGGTTTACGAGCACCGTCTGTCCTTGCGCGTCGAAAACCTGCCGGCCCGCCGGCTGATCCTCCGGTGGTTTGCGGCGCATGGGGTGGTGGCGCTGCTCGCAGCACCCGCCGCCTTGGTCTGGCCGCTGGCAGGAGCGGGTGATCCCGCACTTCCGCAGCCGCTCTGGTACGGCGTGCTGGCGCTCGAACTCCTTGCCCATGGCATCATCGCTGGAATTTCCGTCTATCTTCTCATCAAGGAGAGGCTGCAACTCGAGAGCCAGTGGGTTGCGGCAACCGATACGCTGACCGGCCTGGTCAATCGCGGCACTTTCCTCGACATGTTGCAGACGCTGTCGATGAAGGTGCGCGGCGAGGGGGCTTTCCTCTATGTCGATGTCGACCACGTCAAGCGGATCAACGACCGCTTCGGCCATTCCGGCGGCGACCATGTGCTGAAGACCTGTGCCGAGCTGATCGCCAGGGAGCTGCCGCAACATGCGCTGCTTGGCCGGCTCGCGGGTGCGGAATTCGCGGCCTATATCCCCTTTTGCGATCTGGAAAAGGCAGAGCAGCTCGGTCATGTGATCTGCGAGAGCGTTGCCCAGCAGATTTTCACCCTCGGCGATGCCCTGGTCAGCGTCACGGTCAGCGTCGGTGTTGCGCATGGGGCGGTGCAGGTCACGCCGGATGAACTGCTGAAGCGGGCCGATGCGGCACTGCATTCGGCCAAGGTCGGCGGCCGCAATGCGGTCGTGGTCTGGCACGACGGCGACGAACCGTCTTACGCCTGAGGCATCAGCGCCAGGGAGATAGACGCCGAGGGCAGGGCGATGGCCGAGGCAGCTCTCCAGCCTTCCGGACCGGTGGACCGTCAGTCCCAGCGCGGCTCGCTGATGCTCTGCAGGAGTTGCGGTTCGACCCCGTCGATGCGCGCGATGACCGCCTTGGCCAGTTCCCGGCCAGCGTGACGGACGTCTTCCTGGGCGACGATGATCTCCGGTCGGATCCATTTCAGGATCGGTGTTCCCTGCTTGGCAACGAGGTCCACGTCGCGGCCGGTGCGCAAGCCCGCCGCCTCGATGCCGGCATTGGCGGCGATCGCGCTGCTGCCGGAGGAGGAGATCAGGCCGTCAGGCGCGTCCGGGCCACTCATCAACTCCTGGACGGCGGCGCGGATCTGATCGAGGGGCGCGTCGATGTTGATGTGCAGCGGCACCTCTTCGGCGCCAAACGCCTTCAGGCCGCGCATGAAGCCGCGAAACGTATGTTCGTAATAGGTCAGCTTGCTCGGCGGCGGCAACAGCGCGATGCGCCGGCGCCCTTTGTTGACAAGACGCTCGACCGCGCTAAACGCAAAGGCCTCATTGTCGAAGTCGTGATAGGGATGGGCCTCGCGCATGTTCGTCCGCCCATGGGTGGCGAACGGCATGTTCTGCTCCATCAGCAGCTCGACCCTGCTGTCATCCGGTTCCGTGCGTGAGATAATCACGCCATCAGCGGATCCCGTCTCCAGAATGTAACGCACGGGCAGCATTGGATCCTTGGTGTGCGCATGCGGCGTCACGACAATATGGTAGGGCGTTCCCGACAGCACCTCGGAGATGCCGACGACCATCTGGTTGGAAAAGCCCAGCACCTCTTCGTCGATGCCAAGCACCAGCGCGATGACATTGGTCTTGCCGGTGCGCAGGCGCACGCCCGCCCGGTTCGGCTGGTAGCCCAGCTGGCGGGCGACCATGCGCACGCGCTCCTTGGTTTCCGCGCCAATGTCGGGCGCGTCCTTCAGGGCGCGCGAGACCGTCGTGATGCCTAGACCGGTCATGAAGGCGATCGTCTTCAGCGTCGGTCGTTCTTTGGGCGCCGCTGGCCGGTCGACGAGACCATTGCCGTGCTGTTCTGTCATCCTGTCCCCGCCACTCGCATAAGTCCCGCTTATAATTGGCTTTTCTGCGACTGCAAACCCGCCGTTGCGGAGCTCCTCCCGATTACGCAGACCGAAAATCTGAAACGATACAGTGGATTTGTCGAGCGTTTTCTTATGCTGCGCTGCGAAGGTGTTCAACCAGAGGTGTTGAGAGGCGCATATCAAAGCTTTTGACAGCCATTTGATCGACGAATTGCTGTCTTGCAGCATAAACTACTACAAAAGCTCATTAATGTAGCGATAAAAGGAGGTTTGCTCTTGTTGCGATGCAAAATTCTTTCGGTCCAAAGCGATTTGGAAAATGTCCTGCCGGGTATGTTTCGCGGTCGATTACCCGGCTCCGACATTTTTTATCCCCAACGTGGTTGCGCTTCAAAAATCTTTGACATAAGTTTTTCCGGCAACGTTTCAGTGAGGGAGGAGACTCATGAATTACCGTAGCTTCGCGGCAGCTTTGGCCGCAACCGTCGTCATGCCGTTCGCAGCAGCGCAGGCAACCGATCTCGAAGTCACGCATTGGTGGACGTCCGGCGGCGAAGCCGCAGCGGTCGCCGAATTGGCCAAGGCGTTCGACGCCACCGGCAACAAGTGGATCGACGGCGCCATCGCCGGTTCGGGCGGCACTGCCCGTCCGATCATGATCAGCCGCATCACCGGCGGCGACCCGATGGGTGCCACACAGTTCAACCATGGCCGTCAGGCCGAGGAACTGGTTCAGGCCGGCCTGATGAAGGACCTGACGGCGGTCGCCGAGAAGGAAAAGTGGAAAGAGATCATCAAGCCGGCGAGCCTGCTCGACAGCTGCACGATCGACGGCAAGATCTATTGCGCCCCGGTCAACATCCACTCCTGGCAGTGGCTGTGGCTGTCGAACCCGGCATTTGAAAAGGCCGGCGTGCCCGTGCCGAAGAACTGGGACGAATTCGTCGCAGCGGCTCCGGCACTGGAAAAGGCCGGCATCATTCCGCTCGCCGTCGGCGGTCAGCCCTGGCAGTCGGCCGGTGCGTTCGACGTGCTGATGGTCGCCATCGCCGGCAAGGACACGTTCTACAAGGTGTTCAAGGACAAGGATGCGGACGTCGCAGCCGGTCCCGAGATCGCCAAGGTGTTCAAGGCGGCTGACGACGCCCGCAAGATGGCCAAGGGCTCGAACGTCCAGGATTGGAATCAGGCCACCAATCTCGTGATCACCGGCAAGGCTGCCGGCCAGATCATGGGTGACTGGGCGCAGGGCGAGTTTGCGCTTGCCGGCCAGACTGCCGGCAAGGACTATACCTGCCTTCCCGGTCTCGGCGTGAACGAGATCATCTCGACCGGTGGTGACGCCTTCTACTTCCCCGTCCTGAAGGACGAGGCAAAGTCGGCGGCACAGGACGTTCTGGCCGCCACGCTTCTGGCACCGGCAACGCAGGTCGCCTTCAACCTGAAGAAGGGTTCGCTGCCCGTTCGTGGCGACGTTGACCTCGCTGCCGCCAACGACTGCATGAAGAAGGGTCTCGAAATCCTCGCCAAGGGGAACGTGATCGAGGGAACCGACCAGCTGCTTTCGGCCGATAGCCAGAAGCAGAAGGAAGACCTGTTCTCCGAATTCTTCGCCAATGCCTCCATGACGCCGGAAGATGCGCAGAAGCGCTTCGCCGAAATCATCGGGTCTGCCGATTGAGCTGAATGGTGACGATTGCCGGCCGGAGCCCCGCGGTTCCGGCCGGCCGCTGCCAGCAACTTGACCGGGAGGGCGATGCGCATCGTCGTGGCGGCCGCAGGGCGTTTTGCGCCATGCCGTTGTCCGTCGTCTTCTTCCCCGTGTCCAGGACCAGGAGGACTGACCCATGGCAACGCGCGTGCATGCCGGTCGACCGAGCAAACTGTTTCGCAATCTGAACGCCAAGATTGCTTCCATTCCGATGATTCTGACGGCGCTCGTCATTTTCCTCGGCGGGACCATCTGGACGGTGGTCTATTCCTTCACCAATTCCAAGCTTCTGCCACGGCTGAAATTCGTCGGGCTCGACCAGTATGACCGGTTGTGGGATTCGCCGCGCTGGGTCATGTCGATCTCGAATCTCGCGATTTACGGCATCCTGTCGCTGATCTTCAGTCTCGTGATCGGCTTCCTGCTGGCAGCCCTGATGGACCAGAAGATCCGCTTCGAAAATGCCTTCCGAACAATCTTCCTCTATCCCTTCGCGCTGTCCTTCATCGTCACTGGCCTTGTCTGGCAGTGGATCCTGAACCCGGATTTCGGGGTGCAGTCGATCGTGCGCTCACTCGGCTGGGAAAGCTTCGTCTTCAACCCGCTCTATAATTCCGACATCGTCATCTATGGCATTCTGATCGCCGGGCTCTGGCAGGGCACGGGGCTCGTCATGTGCCTGCTGCTCGCCGGCTTGCGCGGCATCGATGAGGACATCTGGAAAGCCTCGCGGGTCGACGGGATCCCGATGTGGAAGACCTATCTCTTCATCATCATCCCGATGATGCGCCCCGTCTTCATCACCACGCTCGTGATCATCACCTCGGGCATCGTCCGCCTCTACGACCTTGTCGTCGCCCAGACCAGCGGTGGACCGGGCATCGCGTCCGAAGTGCCGGCGAAATATGTCTATGACTACATGTTCCAGGCCCAGAATCTCGGACAGGGCTTTGCCGCCTCGACGATGATGCTGCTCACCGTCGCCATCGTCATCATCCCCTGGGCCTATCTGGAATTCGGAGGAAAGAAACGTGGCTAATCCCGCTTCCCTCAACGTCACCACCGCCGGCATGGATGCAACATCCGGCCCCCGTGGCGCCAAGCCCAAGCGCACCTTTTCCGGGCGCAACATCATGCTCTACGGATCGCTGATCTTCTTTGCGATCTACTATCTGATCCCGCTCTATGTGATGGTCGTAACCTCGCTCAAGGGCATGCCCGAGATCCGGCTCGGCAACATCTTTTCCCCGCCGGTCGAGATTACCTTCGAGCCCTGGGTCAAGGCCTGGGCGACCGCCTGCACCGGTCTCAATTGCGATGGCCTGTCGCGCGGCTTCTGGAATTCGGTCCGGATCACCGTGCCCTCGACACTGATCTCGATCCTGATCGCCTCGGTCAACGGCTATGCGCTGGCCAACTGGCGCTTCAAGGGGGCCGATCTGTTCTTCACCATCCTGATTGTCGGCGCCTTCATTCCCTATCAGGTGATGATCTATCCGATCGTCATCGTGCTGCGCGAACTCGGGATCTATGGCACGCTCACTGGCCTCGTCATCGTGCACACCATCTTCGGCATGCCGATCCTGACGCTGCTCTTCCGCAACTACTTCACCTCGCTGCCGGAAGAATTGTTCAAGGCGGCGCGCATTGACGGGGCAGGGTTCTGGCAGATCTATCTCAGGATCATGCTGCCGATGTCGCTTCCCATCTTTGTGGTCGCGATGATCCTGCAGATCACCGGCATCTGGAACGACTTCCTGTTCGGCGTCGTGTTCACGAGGCCCGAATATTACCCGATGACGGTGCAGCTCAACAACATCGTCAATTCGGTCCAGGGCGTGAAGGAATACAACGTCAACATGGCCGCAACGTTGCTGACCGGCGCCGTGCCGCTCTTCGTCTACTTCGTTTCCGGACGCCTGTTCGTCCGGGGTATCGCCGCCGGCGCAGTCAAGGGTTAAGCTCATGTCGCACAGTGTATCGATCAAGGACCTCTCATTGAGCTTCGGCGCCGTCACGGTGCTGGAAAACCTCAACCTGGATATTGCCGAGGGCGAATTCCTCGTCCTGCTCGGCTCCTCCGGCTGCGGCAAGTCCACCCTGCTCAACTGCATCGCCGGTCTGCTTGAGCCGACCGACGGGCAGATCTTCATCAAGGGCAAGAACGTCACCTGGGAAGAGCCGAAGGACCGTGGCATCGGCATGGTGTTCCAGTCCTATGCGCTCTATCCTCAGATGACAGTGAAAAAGAACCTTTCCTTCGGCCTGCAGGTCGCCAAGATGCCGAAGGAGGAGATTGAAAAACGCGTTCAGCGTGCCGCCGATATCCTGCAGATCGGGCCGCTGCTCGACCGCAAGCCGTCGGCACTCTCTGGCGGCCAGCGCCAGCGCGTGGCGATCGGCCGTGCCCTGGTGCGCGACGTCGATGTCTTCCTCTTCGACGAGCCGCTTTCCAACCTCGACGCAAAGCTGCGCTCGGAGCTGCGCGTTGAAATCAAGCGCCTGCACCACAATCTGAAGAACACGATGATCTACGTCACCCATGACCAGATCGAGGCGCTGACGCTCGCCGACCGCATCGCCATCATGAAAAGCGGCGTCATCCAGCAGCTCGCTGATCCCGGCACCATCTACAACCGGCCGAAGAACCTCTTCGTTGCCGGCTTCATCGGCTCGCCTTCGATGAACTTCCTGCATGGCGAACTGATCAACGAGGCTGGCCAGGTCTATTTCCGCACCCATGACGTGCTGTTTTCAATGAATGGCTACGAAGCGCAGGAGCCGCTTTCCGGTGGGCGCAAGGTCATCCTCGGGGTTCGGCCCGAACACATCAACGTCGACGAGGAGAGCGGCATCGGCGAATTGCATGAGGCGACCGTCGACATCGAGGAGCCGATGGGGGCCGACAATCTGCTCTGGCTCAAGCATGCCGGGCATACCATGTCCGTGCGTATCAGTGGTACGCGCCGTTATGCTCCAGGCGCCAGCGTCCGCCTCGGTTTCGACATGAGCGTCGCGTCTCTGTTCGACGCGCAAACCGAAGAGCGCATCTGAGACATCTCCTCTCGTCCCGGCTCAGCCGGGGCGGCTTTTTCTTCTGCAAGGACTGACAGTATGAGTGACACGGCAAACGGCGGCATCATCGACCTTCATGGCGAATGGCAGCTTTCCTCAGGGGAGGGCGAACATCAGGCGGTGATGGCCGTGCCGGGCGACGTGCATTCCACGCTTCACGCCGCCTCCGTCATTCCTGATCCCTATTTCGGCCGCAATGAAGAGGTGGTCCAGTGGGTCGCCGAGCGCGACTGGTCGCTGGAACGGCGCTTCGTCGTGCCCGACATTGCCGGCAGCTGGTATCTCGAAATCGATTACCTCGACACGGTGGCCGTCGTCTTCATCAACGATGTGCCGGTTCTCTCCGCCGACAATTGCTTCCGCCGCTATCGACCCGATGTCAGCCGCGCGCTTCAACCGGGCGAAAACACCATCCGCATCCTCTTCCATTCCAGCATCACTGCCGGGGCCGAGCGTCAGGCACGCCAGCCCTTCTACATTCCCTATTCGACCGGTAATTCGCCGATCCCCAACGGCAATATGCTGCGCAAGCCGCAATGCCATTTCGGCTGGGACTGGAACATCGCCATTGCGCCGCTCGGGATCTATGGCACGCTCTCCCTGAAGAAGCTCGACCCGGCCCGCATCGAGCATGTTGAGACCGAGCAGGTGCACCACGCCGATGGCCGGGTTGACCTCAAGGTGACGACAACCCTCTACGCCGCTGAGCCTGCCGTCGTGCCCGTGCATTTCGCCCTTGACGATGAACGCGTGCGTCTCGATGTCGGGATCTCCGCCGGCGAAACGAAGATCGTGCATGTCTTTGAAATCGAAAGCCCGCGCCTCTGGTGGCCGTCAGGCTCCGGCGAACAGGCGCTTTATGTGCTGACCGTCGATCTGCCGACCGAAAGTGTCACCCGCCAGATCGGCCTTCGCACCGTCGAGCTGATCACCGATCCGGATGCCGCCGGCAGCCGATTTGCTTTCAGGATCAACGGCCGCGAGATCTTCTGCCGTGGCGCCAACTGGATCCCGGCCGACGCGCTGTTCTCGCGCTCGTCGGAGGAGAAGACCACCGATCTGCTCAATTCTGCGGTCGCCGCCCATATGAACATGATCCGCGTCTGGGGCGGTGGCTTCTACGAGCCGGACTGGTTCTACGATCTCTGTGACCGGCTCGGCCTGATGGTCTGGCAGGATTTCATGTTCTCCTGCAATCTCTACCCCTGCACCGACGACTTCCTCGACAATGTCGCGCATGAAGTCGAATACCAGGTCAAGCGGCTCTCCAGCCATGCCTCGATCGTGCTCTGGTGCGGCGACAATGAACTGGTCGGTGCGCTGACCTGGTTTCCGGAATCCCGCAACAATCGCGACCGCTACCTCGTTGCCTATGACCGCCTCAATCGCACCATCGAGCAGGGCGTCAAGAAAACCTTTCCTCAAGGTCTCTGGTGGCCGTCGAGCCCGGCTTCCGGCTATCTCGACTATGGCGATGCCTGGCATGCCGACGGTTCCGGCGACATGCATTACTGGTCGGTCTGGCACGAGAACAAGAGTTTCGATAATTACCGAACCATCAAACCGCGTTTCTGCTCGGAATTCGGCTTCCAGTCCTATACCTCGCTGCCGATCATCGAGAGTTTTGCCGACAAGGGCGATATGAACATAGCCTCGCCGGTCATCGAGCTGCACCAGAAGAATGCCGGCGGCAATGAGCGGATCGCGGGCACGATGTTCCGCTATTTCCGCTTTCCCAAGGATTTCGCCAATTTCGTCTATCTGAGCCAGATCCAGCAGGGCCTCGCCATCAAGACCGCCGTCGAATACTGGCGCTCGCTCAAACCCCATTGCATGGGCACGATCTACTGGCAGCTCAACGACACCTGGCCGGTCGCCTCCTGGTCAAGCCTCGACTACGGCGGTAACTGGAAGGCCATGCACTACATGGTGCGTCGCTTCTTCCAGCCGGTCGCTGTCGCCGCGATCCCGGCCGAGGACGGGTCTTCGATCACGCTCTCGATGGTCAACGATACGCTCGACAGCGTCACGATCGATATGAACCTCTTCGTGCTGACGCTGTCAGGCGATCGCATCCCGCTGAAGAGCGTGCAGGGCGATTGCAGGCCGGACAAGTCCGGTGTGCTTGCCACGCTCGATGCGAGCGAGATCCCGGCGGACGGACTGCTTGCCTGGAGCTTCATCGCGTCGAACGGCATGAGCGGCGAGGGGCATTTTATCAACGGCACCTACAAGGCACTCGACCTCCAACCGTCGCGGCTTGAAACCACCGTCACCGAGACCGTCGGCGGTCAATTCGAGATCACGGTCACAGCGCAGGGCCTTGCTCTCTTCGTCATGATCGAAAGCGAGACGCCCGGCCGCTACTCCGACAACGCCTTCGACCTTGCGGCGGGCGAAAGCCGCCGGATCATTTTCTCACCACAGACGCCCCCTTCCGCCGGCGTCCCGACATTCCGCATCTACGATCTGCATTCCTGTCAGTCGGCGGATTGAGCAGACCCTGACCATAAAGCCATGGGGACCCGATCCATGGCCATTCGAGGAGGATAGACCCATGACGACACTCGGTTTCCAGCTTTACAGCGCCCGCAATTTCCAGCCCTTCAGCGGCATCTATCCGAAACTCCAGGCTGCCGGCTACGGCGAGGTCGAGGGTTACGGTGCCCTTTACGCTGCGCTCGCTGATGGCGAGCTCGACGCCTTCCGCAAGGAACTGGATCAGAACAGCCTGACCATGCCGACCGCACATTTCGGCCTCGACATGATCGAGAACGATCCTGATCGAGTGGTGAAGATCGCCAAGACCCTCGGCATTGAGGCAGTCTATTGCCCCTATCTGATGCCCGACCAGCGCCCGACGGATGCGGCCGGCTGGTTCGCCTTCGGGCAGCGCCTGCAGGCGGCCGGCAGGCCGTTGCGCGATGCCGGCCTCGTCTTCGGCTGGCACAATCACGATTTCGAATTTGCCGCCCTGCCGGATGGATCGACACCGCAGGAGCAGATCTTCGCCGGCGGCCCGGAACTGGACTGGGAAGCCGACATCGCCTGGGTCATCCGCGGCAAGGCGGATCCCTTCGCGTGGATCGAGAGCTACGGCAAGCGCATCAGCGCCGTACACGTGAAGGACATCGCGCCGGCGGGCGAGAACACGGACGAAGACGGCTGGGCCGATGTCGGCCATGGCACCGTCGACTGGAAAGGCCTGATCGCCGCTCTCAAATCCACCCGTGTGAAGCATTTCGTCGTCGAGCACGACAATCCGAAGGACATCGACCGGCTGATCACCCGCTCGATTGCCGCCTTCAACACCTATTGAACCCTTCGCAGCAAGCAGGACACTCCCATGGCACGCGAACTCGGCGTCGGCATCATCGGATGCGGCAATATCTCCACCACCTATTTTTCGCTGGCGCCGTTGTTTCGCGGCCTAAAGGTCGTCGCTTGCGCCGACATCAACATGAGTGCGGCGCAGGTGCGCGCCGAGGAATATGCCGTCAAGGCACAGACGATTGATGAGCTTCTCGCCAATGACGAGGTCGACATCGTCGTCAACCTGACGATCCCGGATGCCCATTATCCGGTGTCGAAGCGCATCCTCGAAGCCGGCAAACACGTCTATTCGGAAAAGCCGCTGGTGCTCTCGCTCGAACAGGGGGAGGACCTGCGCGCGATTGCAAAGGACAAGGGCCTGTTCGTCGGCTGCGCGCCCGACACCTTTCTCGGCGGTGCCCACCAGCTCGCCCGCGCCTATATCGACAAGGGCGGCATCGGCCGCGTCACCTCCGGCACCTGCCATGTGATGAGCCCCGGCATGGAAATGTGGCATCCGAACCCGGATTTCTTCTTTCTGCCCGGCGGCGGCCCGATCCTCGATCTCGGCCCCTATTACATCGCCAACCTGATCAACCTGATCGGCCCGGTGAAGCGCGTCGCAGCCTTGACCTCGATGGCGAACGAGACCCGCACGATCACCAGCCAGCCGCGCAACGGCGAAACGATCCCGGTCAAGACACCGACGAACATCCATGCGCTCCTGGAATTCCAGAACGGTGCGACCATCACTCTGTCGGCCAGTTGGGACGTGTGGAGCCATCGCCACGCCAATACCGAACTCTACGGCACCGAAGGTTCGCTTTATGTGCCCGACCCGAACTTTTTCGGCGGTGTGGTCGAAGCCTCCGGTCGCAACAAGGATATCCAGCCGCTCGAAGCCTGGGATCATCCCTTCGGCATCAACAACCAGGAGAGCCCGCAAGGTCCCCGCGCGAACTACCGCACGGCCGGCCTCGCCGACATGGCCGTCGCGATCCTTGAAGGCCGCGATGCGCGCTGCTCTCTCGAGCGCACGCTGCACGGAGTCGATGTCATGGTGTCGATCCTGAAGTCGGGCGAAACAGGGGAATTTGTCACACTGACGACAACCTGCACCCAACCAGCGGCGCTGGGTATCGACGAGGCGAAGGCTTTGTTGCGCTGATTTCCCCTCCGCAACCCCTCCTCCCAAGGGGGAGGGGCTTTTCTGCTTCTGCCTATAGGATTTTGCTGCGTCTCCGCTAAGTTGCCGCTTGCGTCGGGCAAGAGGCGTCTTGCGGTTCTCTTCCCCTTGTGGGGAAGATGGCTGGCAGGCCAGAGGGGGTCTTTTGCGTCCGTCGTGAACATGCATCTGGGAGAGAACCATCCATGACCTACACCCCCGCCGAAAACCGCTATGAGCGGATGACCTATAATCGCTGCGGCAAGAGCGGGCTGAAGCTGCCGGCGATCTCGCTCGGCCTCTGGCACAATTTCGGCAATGACACGCCGCATGCCACCAAGGAGGCGATCTGCCGCAAGGCTTTCGACCTCGGCATCACCCATTTCGACCTCGCCAACAATTACGGCCCGCCGGCCGGCTCGGCCGAAGAGGCCTTTGGCGAAATCCTCAAGACCGACTTTCATGGCCTTCGTGATGAACTGATCATCTCCTCCAAGGCCGGCTACAACATGTGGCCCGGTCCTTACGGCGAATGGGGCAGCCGCAAATATCTGATCGCCTCCTGCGATCAGAGCCTGAAGCGCATGGGCCTCGACTATGTCGACATCTTCTATTCGCACCGCTTCGATCCCGACACGCCGCTCGAGGAAACCTGCGGCGCGCTCGATCACATCGTCCGGTCGGGCAGGGCGCAATATGTCGGTATTTCCTCCTACAACTCGAAGCGCACGCGCGAAGCCCATGCGATCCTGAAGAGCTTGGGCACGCCGCTTCTCATCCATCAGCCCAGCTATTCGATGATCAACCGCTGGATCGAGGAAGACGGCCTGATCGATACGCTCGAAGATCTCGGCGTCGGCTCGATCGTTTTCTCGCCGCTCGCCCAGGGCATGCTGACCTCGAAATATTTGAACGGCATTCCCGAAGGCACCCGCGCGACGCAGGACAAGTCGCTCGATCCGGGCTTCCTCAACGACCGCAACATTGAAAACATCCGTGGCCTCAACCGCATCGCCGAAAGGCGCGGCCAGACGCTGGCGCAGATGGCGCTTTCCTGGGTGCTGCGCGGTGGGCACATCACCACGGCCCTGATCGGCGCGTCGAGACCGTCCCAGGTCGAGGATTGCGTCAAGGCGATCGAGACGCCGGAGTTTACTGCGCAGGAACTCGCCGAGATCGACGTCTTCGCCAGGGATGCCGATATCAACCTCTGGGCCGCCTCTGCCGAGCGCAACGGTCCGGCGCGGAAGAAGAAGTAACAGCAACGCGACCCTCCCCTTGAGGGGGAGGGTCGGAGCGCAGCTCCGGGGTGGGGTGATGTGCAGGAGGCCCGCATCACTTGCCGGTTCCGAACTCGCATAGATCACCCCCATCCGCCGCTTCGCGGCGACCTCCCCCCTCAAGGGGGAGGTGGGGCGCAAGCGCCGGCCGCCACTCTCTCCGCCTCGTGAGAGAGATGTCGGCGTCGCCGCCAGACGGGGGTAACAACGACTAAAAGACTATGATGGAGCAAACACGCCATGATCATCAACCCCATCCTGCCCGGCTTCAATCCGGACCCGTCGATCTGCCGCGTGGGCGAGGATTATTACATCGCGACCTCCACCTTCGAATGGTTCCCAGGCGTGCAGATCCACCATTCGCGCGATCTCGCCAACTGGGACCTCGTTTGCCGTCCACTCAATCGCGCCAGCCAGCTCGACATGCGCGGCAATCCGGACAGCTGCGGCGTCTGGGCCCCGTGCTTGTCTTGTGCAGACGGCCTGTTCTGGCTCGTCTATACCGACGTCAAGCGCTTCGAGGGCTCGTTCAAGGACGCGCACAATTACATCGTCACGGCGCCCTCGATCGAAGGCCCCTGGTCCGATCCGATCTATGTCAATTCCTCCGGCTTCGACCCCTCGCTTTTCCATGACGACGATGGCCGCAAATGGTTCGTCAACATGCAGTGGAACCACCGTCCCGAGGCGCGCAATTCGATCGGCCACGCTGCCTTCGACGGCATCCTGCTGCAGGAATGGGACCCGAAGACGAAGCGGCTCACCGGCCCGATCACCAATGTTTTCCCCGGCAGCAGCCAGGGCCTCGTCGAGGCGCCGCATCTCTTCAAGCGCGACGGCTGGTATTATCTGACCACCGCCGAGGGCGGTACGGGCTACGACCACGTCGTCACCATGGCGCGTTCCCGGTCGCTCTCCGGCCCCTATGAACTGCATCCCAACACCCATCTGATCACGTCGAAGGACAGTCCTGACGCGGTCCTGCAGCGCGCGGGCCACGGCCAGTATGTCGAGACGCCCGATGGCGAGGTCTACCACACCCATCTGCTCGGCAGACCGCTGGCACCGCATCGCCGCTGCACGCTCGGGCGCGAGACCGGCATCCAGAAATGCGTCTGGAAGGACGACGGCTGGCTTTATCTCGCGCAGGGCGGCGTGGTGCCTGATGTCGAGGTCCCGTCGCTCGGCGGTGCCGTCAGGCGTGAGGAGCCGGTCGAGATCGTCAGGACCTTCGACAGCCCGGACCTCGCCCCGGAATTCCAGTGGCTGCGCACGCCCCATTCCGAGCGCCTGTTCAGCCTGACCGATCGGGCAGGGCGCTTGCGCCTCTTCGGGCGCGAAAGCATCGGCTCCTGGTTCGAACAATCGCTGATCGCGCGCCGGCAGGAGCATCATCGCTTGCGCGTCGAGACGCGCCTCGAGTTTTCGCCCGACACCTACCAGCAGGTCGCGGGGCTGACGTATTACTACAATCGCACCAAGTTCCATGCGCTGGGCATCTCGACGGATGAAAAACTGGGCCGTTCGCTGATCATCCTCTCGTGCCCGGGTGACTATCCGTCGGGCAAGCTGACCTTCCCGATCGGAATGGGTCAGTCGATCCCGGACGGCGCGATCGATCTCGCCATGGAGATCGCCGACAATGACCTGCGATTCTCCTGGCGTCTGGCCTCAGACGAGGGCGCGTGGCAGGCGATCGGGCCGGTCCTCGACGCCGGTGTCGTCTCCGACGAAGGCGGCTTCGGCGAACACGGCTCGTTTACCGGCGCCTTTGTCGGCATGTTCGCCTTCGACATCACCGGGCAGGGCAAACCGGCGGATTTCGAGCGGTTTGTCTATCGGCGCGGCTAGTATTGCCTCCGGGGCATAACACCCGGTCGTCATCCTCGGGCCTGTCCCGAGGATCTACTGACGTCTCCGTCAATTCAACGGTAGTGGATGTTCGAAATAAGCCGAGCATGAGGTCGTAAAACTGACGCCTTAGCCCAACCGCTCCGCATGCCACTTCAAATGATCCTCCATGAAGGTGGAGATGAAGTAGTAGGAGTGGTCATAACGCTCGTGCATCCTGAGCGTCAGGCCGATGTCGGTATCCGTCACCGCCTCTTCGAACAACCACGGCGTCAGGCCTGTTTCCAGAAAACTGTCCGCTTTGCCCTGATCGATGAGGAATTCCGGGAAACGCGCACCGTCCGCGACCAATGCGCAGGCGTCGTATTGCCGCCATTTGGCCCGGTCGGCGCCGAGGTACTTTTCAAACGCGTCCTGTGTCCAGTCGGCGGTCAGCGGGTTGACGATCGGGGCAAAGGCCGAGCAGCTCTTGAAGCGGTCGGGGTTCTTCAATGCAATGGTCATTGCGCCATGACCGCCCATGGAATGGCCGAAAATTCCCTGGCGGTCGATGTCGGCGCGAAACTGTTCGGCGACCAATGCGGGCAGTTCTTCCGTGATGTAGGAATACATCTGGAAGTTCTCCGCCCAGGGCATCTCGGTGGCATCGAGATACATGCCGGCACCCTTGCCCATCTTCCAGTTGGTCAACTCGTCCGGCACGTCATTGCCGCGCGGGCTGGTATCCGGGCAGACGACGATTAGGCCGAGTTCGGCGGCCATCCGGCGATACTCGCCCTTTTCCATCACATTGGCATGGCTGCAGGTCAGGCCTGAGAGATACCAGAGAACGGGACGCTTTTCGGCGATCGCCTGCGGCGGCACGAAGACGGCAAAGGTCATCTCGGTGCCGGTCGCCTCGGAGGCGTGGGAAAAGACGCCCTGCATGCCGCCGAAGGCGGTGTTCTGGGACAGGATGTTCATGGCGTTAGCCTCTTTGGTTCGATGGATCGTCAGCCGGCCAGCGATACGGCCGCATTGACGGCGGCGGCAACGAGCACGGTGTTGAAGAAGTAGGATATCGTGGCATGCACGAGGTTCAGCTTGCGCATCGCCGTCGACGAAATGACCACGTCCGACGTCTGGGCGGTCATGCCGACCACCAGGGAAAAATAGAGAAAATCATGGCCACAGGGGTCGGGCGTGCCGGGAAAATCCAAGCCGCCACGCCGGCCGTTCTCGTGGGCGCGTGAAGGGCGCCAGTAGACATGGGCAAAATGCATCGCGGCCATGGTGTGGATGGTCAGCCAGCCGAGGACGACGGAGGCTGAGGCCAGCACCAGTTCGGCGATGCCCGCACTGCCGCTGCGGTTCAGGGTCAGGAAGAGCGATGCGATGGCCGCGACGATGGCGAGCGCCGTGACCGCGAGGATGGCAAAGGCTGGCGCATCGGCGACATCCGCATGTTGCTTCAGATAGGCGGGCGTCAAACGTCGGAGCCTGAGGAAGGACAGGATCAGATAGACGAGGAAGAAGACGATGGCCGGCAGCTCGATCGTCAACTCCGGCTGGTATAGGGCGACCACCGGAATGCTCACCACCGCCAGTCCGCCGGCCAGGGCAAAGGAGCGATAGCGGTGGTCGAGCACCGAATTCATCAGGTTTTTCAAAAGCGTCGCGCCTGTCGTCTTGCCCGGGTATTCGGCCCTACTTCTTGATGCGGCGGCAGAGCCTGTCAAGCGTTTCGAGAAAAGCCGAACGGTCGCGGGGCGAAAAGGCGGCGTTGTAACCCTTGCTCTCGCCGGTCTCGCGCAGATGCGCGCCAAGGTCCCGCATCGCGGTCGCCATGCCGATATTGGCCTTGTCGAAGATCCGCCCCGTCGGCCCGGTCACCTGGGCGCCGGCGGCGACGCAGCGACCGGCCAGCGGCACGTCGGCGGTGATCACGATATCGCCTTCGCCGCAACGCTCGGCGATCCAGTCATCGGCCGCATCGAAGGCGCCCGACACGATGACGTTCTTCACCATCGGATCACGCGAGGGGCGCAGACCGGAATTGGCGACGAATGTCACGGGCAGGTCATGGCGCTCGGCGACCTTCAGGATCTCCGGCTTCACGGGGCAGGCATCTGCATCGACATAGATTTCGGCCATCAATTCACTTCTTCAGGCTGCTTCGGGCATACGATTCTAGAACAGCGTTCATGCGGGTTTGGTAGCCTTTTCCCGTCGCGCGAAATGCCTGCAGCACGGACTTCTTCACCCTGAGCGTGATCTGCTCCGTGCCGTCCGGTTCCACGATCACCGCGTTCTGCCAGAAGTGATCATCGAGTTCCGGTATGTCGCTCGTGTCGATTGCGTCATCGTCGAGGTTCGCGAGTTCCTCAAGGCTGAGTTCTTTGTCGAAGCGCTTCTGCATAACGCTCCCTTTCCCTTCGTTTGGCTGGTCGGGCCGAAATCAGCCGGATCCGACCATTCCTGTCCGTATGGGTGACGACGATGATAACCATGCCATCAATCGTCCCGATCGTATTGAAGCGTGTCTCGCCATAGTCGCGGCGATCGTCTTGGACAGTGAGCACCACATCGTCAAATACCCGGCAGGCCCGATCAAAACTCAGACCATGCTTGGCAATATTCAAAGCGTTCTTGTCGTCATCCCATTCGAAGAGAATTGTAGCCACAAATGCATCTACCGGCAATGATGTTCCCGGGCACAGTGTGACGTATGTTCAGCCGCTCGGAAAGTTCATCCCCGCCTGACCATGTCCACATGCGGAATATCATCCTCCAGATATTCCTCCGAAATCGCCTCGAACCCGAGTGACCCGTAAAACTTCTGCAGATGGCTCTGCGCCGAGATTTCGATCGGCTCACCGGGATGGTGTTTCTCGACCTCAGTGATCGCCTCGCGCATCAACGCCTCGCCCAGCCGTTTGCCGCGATGATCAGGCGATACCGCGACACGGCCGATGCGGGGGTGATGCTCCGGCGTTGGCCACCATAGACGCGCGCATGCCAGGAGATCCTCGCCATCGATCAGCCGCAGATGCAGGCAGTCGATATCGTTGCCGTCGAGTTCCGGATAGGGGCAGTGCTGCTCGACCACAAAGACGTCGACGCGCAGCTTCAGCATGGCATACAGCTCGACGGCGGAGAATTCTTCCAGCCTCCGCACGTCGACCGTATAGGCAGCCCCGCCGCTCAATAGACCACGACGCCGCGGATCGATTCACCCTTGTGCATCATGTCGAAACCCTTGTTGATGTCTTCGAGCGGCATGGTGTGGGTGATCATCGGGTCGATCTGGATCTTGCCCTCCATGTACCAGTCGACGATCTTCGGCACGTCGGTACGACCGCGCGCACCGCCGAAGGCCGTGCCCATCCAGTTGCGCCCGGTGACCAGCTGGAAGGGACGCGTCGAGATCTCCTGGCCGGCACCGGCGACGCCGATGATGACGGACTTACCCCAGCCGCGATGCGAGCTTTCCAGTGCCTGGCGCATGACCTTGGTGTTGCCGGTGCAGTCGAAGGTGTAGTCGGCGCCGCCGATCAGATCGTTGCCGCGCTTCGTCAGGTTGACAAGATAGGGTACGATGTCGTCGCCGACTTCCTTCGGGTTGACGAAATGCGTCATGCCGAACTTTTCGCCCCAGGCCTTGCGATCCGGGTTGATGTCGACGCCGATGATCATGTCGGCACCGGCAAGCCTCAGGCCCTGCAATACGTTCAGGCCGATCCCGCCGAGGCCGAAAACGATTGCGGTCGAACCGATTTCGACCTTTGCCGTGTTGATGACGGCGCCGATACCGGTCGTCACGCCACAGCCGATGTAGCAGACCTTGTCGAACGGTGCGTCCGGGTTGATCTTGGCGACCGCGATCTCCGGCAGAACGGTGAAGTTGGAGAAGGTCGAGCAGCCCATATAGTGGTGGATCTTGTCCTTGCCGATCGAGAAGCGCGAGGTGCCGTCGGGCATCAGGCCCTGGCCCTGGGTCGCGCGGATCGAGGTGCAGAGATTGGTCTTGCGCGACGTGCAGGAATAGCACTCGCGGCATTCCGGCGTGTAGAGCGGAATGACATGGTCGCCCTTCTTCACCGAAGTGACCCCCGGGCCGACATCGACGACAATGCCTGCACCTTCATGGCCGAGAATGGCCGGAAAGAGACCTTCCGGATCGGCGCCCGACAGGGTGAAATCATCCGTGTGGCAGATGCCGGTCGCCTTCACTTCGATCAGCACTTCGCCGGCGCGCGGACCTTCCAGTTGCACGGTCATGACTTCCAGCGGCTTGCCAGCCTGAACGGCGACGGCGGCGCGAACATCCATGGTGTTTCTCCCTCATTGATTTGTCGGGGCGGACTTTTGCACGCTCACGCTCCCAGGCTCAAGAGGGCAGGGCCGCTTTTGTCAAAAGTCTGATTTTTCAGGCTTTCAGGCAAGTCATGCTTCGATCAACGGCACGTGTCTGGCCGCGTCCCGGCGCATCTTGCCGGTCAGGCGCGGGTCCTCGGTCACCTCGACAAAGGTGGCATAAGGGGTAAATCCCGAGCGGCGGTAAAAGTCGATCGCGGCCGGGTGATCGAAATGGCAGGTGTGCAGCCAGAACCGGGTGATCGGCTTTTCCCAGGCTTTTGTCAGCGCCTGGTTCATCAGCCAGCGACCGGCGCCTTTGCCGATCGCGTCCGGCACAAGGCCGAAGAACACCAGTTCACATTCGCCGTCTTTGCGAAAATCCAGCTCCAGCAGACCGGCGGGGCGGCCGTCCTTGCAGGCGGCGTAGATCTCGACGCCGGGTGCTGCCAGTGTGGCGCGCAATTCCTCGTCGCTCATCAGCAGCCGCGAGACCCACATCCAGTCTTCGCCGACGGCGCGAAACAGGTCGCGATAGGTGTCGAGCGCGATGTCGGTCCAGCGCATCAGAGTCATGTCCCGCGGCCCTGCTGTCTCAGGGATCGTCGGAGGCTGGCGCATGTCGAGACAGGTCACGACATTGGCGATGGTGCCGGGGGGAAGGGCGGAATAGCCAAGGGGCAGCGGCGGATTTCGACTGTGCATGAGCCATAGGACCGAGACGCGGCGCGCCTGTCAAGTGCTTGTGCGCGCTCGCAGATCAGCCAAACAGCCGGTCGCAGGCATAGACCACCGCATAGACATGCATGGCGAGCGCCGCATAATAGCCGAAGCCGGTCATCAGGCGTTCGGCCGGGCTCATGGCCACCAGTTCGTGGCGGGGCTTGATGCCTTTCGTTCTGATAAGGCTGAGCAGGGTAAAGACGCCAAGGCCGATCACCAGGGTCGAGGGCGACAGCCCGATCCGCCACCCGGTCCACAAGATCACGCCGGCAACCCCGAAGCTGGCAAGCGCCAGCATGATCTGGTTCTCAAAAATCTGGCGCAGCACCTGGCCGCCGTCGAATCGATAGGTCGGCAGCAGGTTCAGGAGGTTGAAGGCACCCAGGATGACCAGAAAGACCAGGATCGGGCTTTCGGTGCCGTCCGCATGCGGCAAGCCGACCACCGATGCATGCGCCGCGACCAGGATAGGCACGAGAAAGCCCGAGACCCCGGCGCCCATCAGCGCGCAGGTCGCCACCTCGAACAGCGTGTTGTAGGGGCGGCCGCCCACCGCAACGCCGCCGAGCAGCGGGATGAAGATCATCCGGGCGCTCGGATGGCCGAACGCGCGATAGGCAATCATGTGGCCAAGTTCGTGCAGCACGATGACGAGGGTGAGGAAGGTCGACATCATCAGCCCGGTTCTGTCGAGGCCGAAGAAGGGCCAAAGCAGCAGCGTCGAGAGAATGACCAGCAATGTCTGCCAGAGCGGGTGTTCGAGATGCGTCAGCGCCGATCCCTGGCGTCCCTCGACATGGTCACGCAGCGCTGCCAGTTCCCGGCGGAGCAGGAAATAGCGGAACAGGAAGAAGGCTATGCCGCGATAGGTGTCCGTCTGCTCGACGGTGACCAGGCTGCCTCTCTGCGTGCGCTCCACCGTCCGGGTTTCGCTAAAACCGTCCCAGAAGGCCTGGTCGAGCGTGCTGTCGGAGACGACGCGCAGTTCACAGGAAAAGCTGCCGCCTGCGGTCATCGAGGCGCGGTCGACCGACATGGTGCGGCGGCTCGGGCGGCCGTGGCGATCGGGGTGGCGATAGGCGAATTCAACCAGGTCGGGATGGCCCTCGACCGGTGAGACGGAGATGACGCTCGGATGCCAAGCGGTCAGGTCGCCGGCCGGCCGGGTGATGTTCCACACCTCTTCCGCCCGCTCGCGGACGATCTTGCGCACGCGCAGGGTTCGACGTCCGAGCGGTACCGCCATCAGCAGCCACAACAGGCCAAGATTGACGGCAAGCAGAAACAGTGCGCCCTGATGAGTCGCCAAATGCCGTTCTCCCGATCGCGTGATGAAGGCCGCAGTCTAGAAGACATCCATTAGATTTCTGTGAAGTGAAAGGATCAAATGCCGCTCAATCGACCAACAGGTCGTGGCTATTACGGCGCCGGTTGCACGGCAACGGTATCCGTCGCACGCTTGCGCTCACGCCACAGGATGAAAAGGCCGGATCCGACAATGATCCCGATCCCCAGCCACTTCGACGGGGTGGGAAATTCGCCGAACAGAAAATAGCCCAGAATGACGGCGGCGATGATTTCGAAATACTGGAAGGGTGCGAGCACCGACAGGGGGGCAAGGCGGAAGGCGCGCACGACGATCAGGTGGATATAGCCGGAAATGCCGCCGAGCAGAATCAGCAGCCCCCAGGCAAGCGGTGAGTCGGGGAGGGAGACGGCGAAATCCGCGTCGCCAAAGCCGGTTCCGGCCGTGAGCGCCAGCCCCATGAACAGGGTGCCGCCGATACCCGCCATGGTCTGCATGGTCATCGGCGTATCCGCTTCGCCGATGGCGCGGTTGAGGAACATGTAGAGCGCATAGAGGAAGGCGCAGACGACCGGCAACAGCGCCGTCAGGCCAAAGATCTGGTAACTCGGCTGGATCACGATCATCGCACCGCTGAAGCCGACGGCAATCGCCAGCCAGCGGCGCCAGCCGACCTTTTCCTTGAGAAAGACGGCCGACAGTGCCGTCAGGATGAACGGCTCGACAAAATAGATGGCGAAGACATCCGCCAGCGGCATGTATTTGACCGCCATGAAAAACATCAGGCTTGCCGCCCCATGGATTGCCCCGCGCAACAGGTTGATCCACGGCCTCTTCGCCGATAGCGCACTCGCTCCGTTCAGTGCGACGAGCAGCGGCAGCACCGACAGGAGTTGGAAGAAGAAGCGATAGAAGGTGATCTGCCCCGGCGACATTCCCTCGACATTCGCCATGTATTTGGCAATCGCATCCATGATCGGCAGGATCAGCATGCAGTTGGCCATCAGGACCATGCCACGGACAGGATTGGACGGCGTCGACTGCATGGCGGTTCTCATTGTCAGGCGGATGCGACAGGTGCCGAAGCACGCGAAGCGCCACCAAGCACAGGCGGTTGCGCCGATCAAGAGACAGAGCCGTGGACCGGCACTCCCATTCGCGTCTCAAATTCAGTTGGAACCTTTCCGGTCTCTCTGCGTTTTTATCTGTTCCGATTGCCGCGTCTGCCAACGCGACGACGGTTTCACGCCCGTCCTTGGCGCGGGAGCGGTGGCAGCGAGCCGCCGACCCGCCTATTCTGACCAACAGGGATGCGGAGAGGAAGGGCGGCCGCAGGGGCGCCCCGACAAAGAGGAGATGGCCGATGAGCGCCCGCAGGATTTTTGCCCGCATGACCGATTGCAGCGACGATACGCTCGGAGGACGTTTGTCCACAGCACGCGACCTGGCAGGGCTCTCCCTGGCGGATGTCGCTAACCGGGTCGGCGTCCGCAAGGAAAGCCTGCTCTCGTGGGAAGCCGATCGCGCCGAGCCTCGCCCCTCCAAGCTGATCGATCTCGCTGGAATTCTCGGGGTATCGCCGATGTGGCTGATGACCGGGCTCGGTTCCGGCCCGATCGAAGAGACCGGCGACCTGCCGCTGGAGGCCCTGCGCCTGCAATTGCAGCGCCTGAGCGATGCGCATCAGGAATGCGGACGGTTGATTGCCGACATCGCACGGCAGATCGATCGCTGTGAGGCTAAAAGTGCCGGCACCCATAACCGCAGTGATCTCGATGGTCCGGTGATGGGACGGGCCTGACGCCCGGCCGGTTCGTTCTCAGTCCGCCGCCACCGTCGGTCCGAACACGTCCTCGAAGGCCTCGCGCAACCGCATGTCGACATCCGGCATCATCACCGGCAGGCCGAGATCCACGAGGCTGGTCACGCCATACGCCGATATTCCGCAGGGCACGATGCCGGTAAAATGCGTCAGGTCCGGATCGACATTGATCGACAGCCCGTGAAAGCTTACCCATTTGCGCAGCCGAATACCGAGCGCTGCAATCTTGTCTTCGGCCATGGTTCCATCAGGAAGGGCAGGGCGCTCCGGCCGTCTTACCCAGACACCGACCCGGTCCTCCCGGCGCTCACCCTTGACGTTCATGCTGTCGAGCGTGCGGATCACCACCTCTTCCAGTGCCGCCACATAGGCGCGCACGTCCTGGCGCCGGCGTTTCAGATCGAGCATGACATAGGCGACCCGCTGGCCGGGACCATGATAGGTGTATTCTCCACCGCGGCCGGTCGCGAAGACCGGGAATCGGTCCGGCTCGATCAGATCCTTCGAATCCGCGCTGGTGCCCGCCGTATAAAGCGGCGGATGTTCGACCAGCCAGACCAGTTCATCCGCCGCGCCATCGGCGATCAGCCCGACCTGCCGCTCCATTTCCGCGACCGCTTCTTCATAGGGCACCAGGCCGTCGGAAACCCGCCAGCGCACGGGCGGACAGTCCTCGCGGGCGAACATGTTGTGGTCGAGATCGGTGCGCTGCATGGGGAAACCGCCTTCAAGGACAAGAGCCGAAAAGCCTTGTTTTCCTTTTACTTGGCAAGAAAGAGCCTCCAGTTCAAGGGCGCCGATCCCGCTCTTTCGGAGGGGTTATCCACCGGTCCCGACGAATTTTCAAAAATCTGTCATGGCGGGCTTGTGGACCCGGAATGCTTTTGCTACATGCACCCCCGCCGGAGCAATTCGGCCTACCACGATGCGGTCGTGGCGGAATTGGTAGACGCGCAGCGTTGAGGTCGCTGTGGGGCAACCCGTGGAAGTTCGAGTCTTCTCGACCGCACCAAAAAAACCCGGCGCTTGCGCCGGGTTTTTTGTTTTCGTTCGACAATTTGATGTCGCGCCTCAATCCGCATCATTTGGAATGTGGCTGTCCACCCCGAGCGTCGTGATGAAATTCTTGACTTCGCTGACGCCCGCTACGCCCAGTACCTTCAGTTCGATCATCCGACGCTCTTCGGCCGTGTCGACCGCACCGCGCAGTGTCACCGTGTGGCCGTCGACATGGATGTCGAGACCACCCAGCATGTCGTCGTCGAACTCCTCAAGTGCGGTTGCTACATCCGATTCGAGCTGATCATCGTCTTCCCGGCCATCCGTGGTTGGAAGCACGGGCGTTGCAGGGGTAGGTTCAAAACCGTCGGCATTGACGTCGTCGATTCGAAAACCCTGGTTGCGCTCCTGGTCGAAATTGGCGCTGGTCTCGCCATAGCCGCGATTGGCGACAGGTGCGGCGGTCGCGCCTTCACCGTCGGCATAGGGCCAACCCTCGGTGATGTTGCGCTGGTCTTCGTCACGCAGGTCTTCTTCGCCGGAAAAGTCGGTCTTGGTGTCGCCCTTGGCCATGGAATGCCTCCTTCATCATGAGAGATGCAAGGTGAACGTCCGGCCCTGCCTTTTGTTCGGTCGGTCCGATGCCTTACCGGCCGGATTTCTCCCACTTCTTCAGCAGACGGTCGCGTTTCAATCGTGACAGCCGCTGGATCCAGAAGATGCCGTCGAGTTGGTCCACTTCGTGCTGCAGGCAGATGGCGGCGAAGCCGTCGAAGTCTTCCGTCACGGTGCTGCCGTCCGATGTCTGGTAGCGCAGCGTGATGCCGCGCGGCCGGGTGATCTCGTCGGTAAACCCCGGCATGGAGACGCTGCCTTCGACATGGGTCATGGTGTCACTGGAAAAGCTGATAATCTCGGGATTGACGAAATCGCGCCGTCCGCCGATCTCCGGCAGGTCGATCACCGTCAGGCGTTTCAGGATGCCGCAATGGGCGGCCGTGATGCCAACGCCCGGGGCGGCCTTCATGGKTTGGTAGAGATCATCGATCAGGATGGCGACCGTCTCGTCGAAGTCGGTGACAGCGTCGCAAGGGCTCTTCAAGGCGGGGTCGGGGTAGCGGCGGATGGCAAGCAGGGTCACGATTTCGGCTTTCGGCAGACGGGGCGGCCCATAGGCTGGACCGGACACTTCAATCAGGGTAGCAGCAAGCGACAGGCTTTCACAGGCGTGGTGATTTCTGTCTATCCGATTGTTGACATGAGCATTTTTGCCGCCATTCTCCCGAACGGCGAACCGGGGCTTTGAAAGCAGGCGAGGGCGGGCAGATGACAGAGACCGAAGAGGATATCCTCGATCGCCCGGTGGCCGAGGAGGCGCAGGCCGAAATCTACGACGATGACGGCTATATCCGGCACGACTTCCTGACCATGGTCGGGGCGGCGATCGCCGACCGCGACATCCTGTTCCTGCGCCAGCATGTGGCCAAGCTGCACGAATCGGAACTCGGCGACCTGATCGAGGCGATCCAGCCCGACCAGCGTCTCGCCATGGTGCGCCTGCTCGGCGACGATTTCGACATGACGGCGCTCACCGAAGTCGACGAAGCGATCCGCATGCAGATCGTCGACCAGATGCCGAATGCGCAGATTGCCGCGGCCATCGGCGATCTCGATTCGGACGACGCCGTCTACATTCTCGAAGACCTCGACGACGAGGACCGGGAAGAGATCCTCGCCCAACTACCCTTTACCGAACGGGTGCGTCTGCGCCGGGCGCTCGACTATCCCGAAAGCTCGGCCGGACGCCGCATGCAGACCGAATTCGTCGCCGTGCCGCCGTTCTGGACGGTCGGCCAGACGATCGACTACATGCGCGACGAGGAGGATCTGCCGGAAAGCTTTACCCAGATCTTCGTCATCGACCCGACCTTCAAGCTGCTCGGCGCCGTCAATCTCGATGCCATCCTGCGCACCAAACGGGCGGTGAAGATCGAGACCATCATGCACGAGACCAACCACCCGATCCCGGCCGAGATGGACCAGGAAGAGGCGGCGCAGCTCTTCGAGCAATACGACCTTCTCTCGGCCGCTGTGGTCGACGAAAACGATCGCCTGGTCGGCGTGCTCACCATTGATGACGTGGTCGACGTCATCCAGGAAGAGGCCGAGGAAGACCTGCTTCGCCTCGGCGGCGTCGGCGACGAAGAACTGTCCGACAGCGTGGCGGAAACGTCGCGCTCACGCGTGCCCTGGCTTGCGGTCAATCTCTTCACTGCCTTCGTCTCTGCCTCGGTCATCTCGCTCTTCGAGGCGACGATCGAACAGGTGGTGGCACTGGCGATACTCATGCCGATTGTCGCCGGCATGGGCGGCAATGCCGGGTCCCAGACGATGACGGTCACGGTGCGGGCGCTCGCCACCCGCAATCTCGATATCCACAATGCCTTCCGCGTCGTACGCCGCGAAGCGGGCGTCGGTCTGATCAATGGCGTCGTCTTCGGCTGTACGGTCGGGCTGGTCGCCGGTCTCTGGTTTCAGGATGTCTCGATCGGCGGGCTGATCACCACGGCCATGCTGATCAACATGTTCGCCGCTGCCATGGCCGGCATCACGATCCCGATGATCCTCAGCCGCGCCGGCGCCGATCCGGCGGTGTCGTCGGCGGTCTTTGTCACCGCGATCACCGACACGACAGGGTTCTTCTCGTTCCTCGGCCTTGCCACCTGGTGGTTCATGTAAGCGTCATGAAAATTGACTTGTACGTAAAAGTCAATATTATGTCCGCTCGCACAGGGACAGAGCGGACGTGAAGAAGTATTATAGCATTACAGAGCTGACGCGTGAATTCGGCGTTTCCACGCGCACGCTTCGCTTCTACGAAGACGAAGGCCTCCTTCATCCGGAGCGGCGCGGTCGCACGCGGCTTTACCGGGCGGCGGACCGGCGTCTTCTGCAGGAAATTCTGCGCGGCCGGCGCATCGGCTTCACGATCAACGAAATCCGCGAGATCGTCCACGTCTACAAGGAGCCGCCGGGCGAGATCGGCCAGCTCAAGCTGATGATGAAGAAGATCGACGAGAAGCGCGAGGATCTTCGGCAGAAGCGCCGCGACATCGACGAGACCCTCACCGAACTCGACCAGGCCGAGGAGGCCTGTCTGACCCGCCTCGTAGAAATCGGCGTCGGCACCTGACTCGGGAAGCGGCCGGACGCGGCGCTTCGGGTCAGATCCAGCGGCGCGTGCGCCGCCGATAGCATTCGTAATCGAATCCGAAACGCTGTTCGAGGTGCTGCTCCTCGGGACGGATGACCGCCCATTGGGCGATCGTCGCGGCCATCAGGGCTGCCAGCAGGAACCAGCCGCTGGCGCTGAGCAGGCCGATGGACAGCGTCAGCAGCGTATACCCCAGATAGATCGGATTGCGCGAGAAGCGGAATGGACCGCAGGTGACGAGGTGTCGGGCGCAGCCCGTGCCGAGGATGGCCGTCTGGCGCTCGATCAGGGTTTTGACCGCCCAGATGTCCAGGCTGACTGCGACCAGCGCCAGGGCCAGCCCAAGAGCGGTGAGCAGCATCGGATTCGGTGCGGTGAGCGGCATCGGTGCCACCAGCCGTTCGGCGGCAAGCGCCAGGGCACAAGCGCCACCATAGATCACCGGTGGCCAGGGATAACGCAGGGGTTTCGCACGGTAGGCATTCATGATGAATTCCCCGTCACGGTGTGGACTGGACCTTGGCCGTGCATTCGGAGGCCAGTTCCAGAATACGCTCATCCTGCTCCGGCAAGATTGCGCCAGACTGGAGCGGTTCCAGTAGGCTCAGACCTTGCAGTTTCTCGAGCGTGCAGGCGCAGAAGGCCTGGCACAATGCGGGCGGATTGCCCTGCGCCTGACAGGACGGTTCACAGCTGCCCATATAGGATTGCACCGGATCCGGCGCCGGTGGCGGTACGATGTGGCTTGCGGCATAGACCAGCGCAATGAGGATCGGCTGGTGCAGGAGGTAGACGGTCAGCGAATGCCGCCCGCCCCAGCGCAGCCAGCCAGGGCCGTCCGGCAGGCGCGACAACAGGCGCAAACCCTCGCGGTCAACCAGGACGCGCGCAACGGCAATGCCGGTCAGCAGCGCGCCGATCCAGGGGAAGAGCGGCACATAGTCGTTCGAGCGTGGCAGATTTTCCGACAGGCCGGCGAACCACAGCCAGGGTGTGTCGAACGTTGACGACCGGTAGATGGTCGGCAGCGCCACCGCGCCAACGGCCGCGATCAGCGTGACGATGACCGGCAGCCGCAGGAAGAGAAGGCCGATCAGGCTGCCAAGCGCCATCGCATGCAGAATGCCGAAGAAGATCATGCCATCGGGCGTGAACCACCAGGTCGCCGCAGTGATTGAGAGCGCTGCCGCGAGGATGATGCCGAAGCGGCGCAGGAAGGGCTCAAAGCGCAGTCTCGGATACTGGGCGAGTACGAGGCTGAAGCCGGCGAGAAACAGGAACGTCGAGGCAATCAAGCGGGCATAGAGCCGCAGGAAGCCTTCCGTCGAGGTCCCCGGTGCAAGATAGCCGAAGAATTCCAGGTCCCAGCTGAAATGATAGGTCGCCATGGCGATCAGCGCGAGTCCGCGCAAGGCGTCCAGCCAGAGCAGGCGGGGCCGTGGGGGGGCGGCGTCAACGGGAAAGGTCTTGCCGGTCTCCGGGATGCTGTCTGGCACGCGTCATCCTCTCTCGATCAAATCGGTCGCCGGCCTCGTTGCAGCCTGCGCTTGAGGCGGTGGCTCATCGCGCAAAGGCGGCGATTTGATGGCCGATGAGCTGTTCTCCCCGTTCTCCTGCGGCCCAAGTCCGCGCATCAGGCCGCGGGATCGGTGAGCAAGGCCCGCCGGGCTTCGGAGAAAAACTGCCTCCGGATCAGCACGACGAACACGATCAACGACGCCAGCATGAAGACCCAGGGGCTGACGAACCAGCCGAGATAGCCGATCGAATAGAAGATGGCGCGCAAGCCCATGTTGAAATGGCTGGCGGCTATGATGTTCATCCGGATCGTGCGTTCGGCCGCCGCCATGGCGCGGGCCGGGTTCTCCCGCGCCTCGTCCATCATCGGGATCGAGCCGAACAGGATGGTGCAGTAGTTGAACAGCCGATAGGACCAGCCGAACTTGAAGAAGGAATAGGCGAAGAGCGCGATCAGGCCGCAGACCTTCAGCTCAAAGGTGGCGCGCCCACCTTGCACGATGAAGGGAATGTCCTTCAGGATCGCGTCGACCTGTTCGGTCGCGCCAAGCAGGGCAAAACATCCACCGATGGCGAATATGGTGGTCGAGGCAAAGAAGGCCGTGCCGTTCTGCAAGCCGCCCATGATCTGGGTGTCGATCATCTTCAGGTCGCGGCCCATCGAATTGAGGATCCATTCGCGGCGGCGCTCGGCCATGGCCGCGGTCAGACTGGTGCGCGACAGGATGCGCCGGCTGCCCGTGATCCAGGCATAGGAAAACCACAGCAGGACAAACAGGGCCATGGCGGCATAGTCGGCGACATTCATCGAAGCGAATCCCCCTTGCGATCCTTGGGCGGCATTATCCCGTCGTTGATGCGCTCCACAATGGAAATTAACCAAAATCAGGCTTTTGGCCCGAATTGAGGCAGTGGCTCAACGCTTGGCGTGAACGATTGCACCCGTCATCTCATTGAAATTTCACATATCCATGCGTCGCATGCATGACTGCATCGTAAAATGCGCCACGCTTTTGCCATTTTTGCAGTTGCGAACCGGCTCGGGTTTTAATAGATGATGGGGCACAAGCGGTCGGGGGACGGCTTTGAGTGTCACATGACTTCATTTGGAGTTTCCATGGAAAGCAGTTTCCAGAAGTCGTGCTGGGGCGTCACGTTTCGTGCTTTGGTCGGATTTGGCGGGGTCCTGTGCCTTGCTTATCTGTTCGGCAGCATCTGACGCCTTGCATGCCAGCATCACAAACGGCGCGATCGTTTCGGTCGCGCTGTTTGCGTTTCAGGGCAGTCGACACCATTTCCGTCATGTCGCGGCCATGAAAGCCGATGTCGATTGCAAGGCGCATTCGTGCTAGGCGATGCACTAGCCTTTACGCTTTCAGTCCCGCATACGAGGTGCCCAGTGTTTCTTTCGGTTTTCGACGTGTTCAAGATCGGCGTCGGCCCCTCGAGTTCCCACACCATGGGACCGATGACGGCCGCGAACCGGTTTCTCGATCTCATCCTCTCCGACCAGTGGCCACGCCCGGCGGGTGCCCATGTCGCGGCGCTGAAAGCAAGCCTGCATGGCTCGCTCGCCTATACCGGGATCGGTCATGGCACCGGCAATGCCGTGATCATCGGCCTGATGGGCGAGGCGCCCGACAGCATCGATCCGGATCGCATGGAGGGCATCATCGCCGAGGTGGAGCGCACGGGACGCGTCACGCCGCCCGGTCACCCGGCCTATCATTTCCAGCCCAAGGACGATCTGGTCTATGACAAGAAGACGCCGCTCTCTGGCCACGCCAATGGGATGCGCCTCTCGGCCCTCGACAAGGACGGTCGCGTCCTGCTGACCCAGATCTATTACTCGATCGGCGGTGGCTTCGTCGTCACGGATACCGAATTGCTCGCCCTGCAGAAGCAGAAGAAGCAGGGGTCCAGCCATAAGGTGCCGTATCCCTTCGCCTCGGCGAAGGAAATGCTTGCCATGGCCGCGTCCTCGGGGCTGACGATTGCGCAGATGAAGCGCGCGAATGAAGAGGTTGTTCGCAGCCGCGAAGACCTTGATGCCGGGCTCGACCGGATCTGGGATGCGATGCTGAGCTGCATCGATCGCGGCCTGCGCCAGGACGGCCAGCTTCCAGGCGGGCTGAAAGTCCGCCGCCGGGCGAAATCGATCCATGACCAGCTGCAGGAGGAATGGCGCTCCAATCGGCTCAACCCGGTGCTCGCCAATGACTGGCTGTCGGTCTATGCCATGGCGGTCAACGAGGAGAATGCGGCTGGCGGCCGTGTGGTGACGTCACCGACCAATGGGGCAGCCGGCGTCGTGCCTGCCACCATCCGCTACTACCTGCATTTCCATCCCGACGCCGACCAGCAAGGCATTCGCGATTACTTGCTGACGGCCGCTGCCATCGGCGGGATCATCAAGCACAATGCCTCGATCTCGGGGGCGGAAGTCGGCTGTCAGGGCGAAGTCGGTTCGGCCTCGGCCATGGCTGCCGCCGGTCTTGCCGCCGTCATGGGCGGCACGCCGGAGCAGATCGAGAATGCGGCCGAAATTGCGCTTGAGCATCATCTCGGCATGACCTGCGACCCCGTCGCCGGCCTAGTTCAGGTGCCTTGCATTGAGCGCAATGCGCTCGGCGCGGTGAAAGCCGTGACGGCCGCTTCGCTGGCGCTGAAAGGCGACGGCGTGCATTTCGTACCGCTCGACGCCTGCATCGAAACCATGCGCCAGACGGGCAACGACATGAATGAGAAATACAAGGAAACCTCGCTCGGCGGTCTGGCGGTCAACGTCGTCGAATGTTGATGCGGGCAGGGGCTTCGTCCCTGTCCTCAACGCCTCCCTTCATCGTCATCCTCGTGACATCCTCGGGTTTAACCCGAGGACGAGGATGACAACGCGCAACCCCATGCGCATCGAAACTGTTGAGCACCAGCCATCTGCGACACCCTTGCCCTTGACGCACTGGCCAGACCGGTTATCCCGGAGAGCATGGCACTGCATCTCCTCAAGCTCTGCGTCGGAGCCGACTCCATCGATGACCTGCGCGACTGGGTCGCCGAACGCTGCCTCGTCGCAGTTGCGGCGGGGCTCGAGCCGCATTCCTCCCATGTCACCCGCATGGTGCCGAAGCGCATGGAGGAACTGCTCGACGGTGGTTCGCTCTATTGGATCATCAAGGGCCAGTTGTCGGCCCGTCAGAAGCTCCTCGATATCAAGACCTTTACCGGCGGCGACGGCATCTCCCGCTGCGAACTGATCCTTGGTCCCGAAGTGATCGAAGTGGCGCCAGCGCCCCGCCGCCCGTTCCAGGGCTGGCGCTATCTCGATGCGGACGCCGCCCCGCGTGATCTCTCCGCCTCCGGCGCCAATATCGAGGACATGCCCGACGATTTGAAGCGGGAACTTGCGGAACTCGGCCTGCTCTAGTCGGCATTGCTCTCATCTGCGCTGGAACTCGTCGGGGCTTAATGGCCAACACGGTCAGACCACCGAAACGCCGCAATCGCAATGCAGCAGAGGCGAGGGCAAATTTCGGGATAGTGTAGGCATGATCACGGACATTTCTGGGAGCGCAATGCCGGCCATGGCGCCAAGACGTCGCGGATTGCGGATCCTGCGCCGCATCGCGCTCGGTCTGGTCACGGTTGCGCTCCTTTTTGGCGCCTATGTGGGCATCCTCATTCTGTCGGGAAATTTTCACGAGGTTCTGCCTGGACGCCTGTATCGCTCGGCCCAACTGTCCGGTGACAGGCTCGGCAAGGAGATCGATCGCTATAACATAAAGACGGTGATCAACCTGCGCGGGGATAGCCCTGGCAAAGGGTGGTACGACGACGAGGTCCTGGCCACTCGGGCGCATGGTGCGACCCATGTCGATTTCGGCATGTCGGCCCGCAAGGATCTGACCCCGGAGCGCACCCAGCAGCTGCTGACGATCCTGAAGACCGCTGAGCAGCCGATCCTCATCCACTGCATGTCCGGCGCCGACCGCACGGGGCTTGCCTCGGTCATGTTCCTGCAGCAGGTGGCAGGCGTCGATGAAGAGGTCGCCGAATGGCAACTCTCGCCACTCTACGGTCATATCAACCTGCCGTTCCTGGCGGCCTACGCCATGGACGATACCTGGGAAAAGCTGGAGAAGGTCATCGGGCTCGACAGCTGACGCCGCCCTTGAGACCTCAGCGCCTAGCCCTGGCGGTGATGGCCGTACTCTTCACTTCTCGCTCGGCACCGCTGCAGGGTGAGCTTGTCGCCGACTATTTGGGGACTTTGACGTTGGGTACGTGATCGCGGAGGGCTGAGATTGGCGATCTATGATGATAAAACCGACGACGAAAAGGGGCGTTGGTATTCCAATGGCGCAAGGTTTTATGTTGAAGGGCGGCCACGCTACCCCGGTGCCTTGATATCGGCGGCGGCAGTTGCGGGTTGGCAGCAGCATAGCCGCATTCTGGAAATTGGCAGCGGGCCGGGCAAGGCGACGCAAGACTTTGCTGCCTTCGGAGGTACGTTCTCATGCGTCGAACCGAACGCCGATTTCGTGGCGATTGCTCGAGACATTTTGGCGGGTTTTCCCGATGTCACATTTCATACAACCACCTTGGAGCAAGCTGATTTAAACGCCCCATTTGACATCGTTCTGGCAGCATCCTCGTTTCACTGGCTAGATCAAAATAGAGGTGTCCCGCGTATCACAGAATTGCTCGCCGCAAATGGATTTGTAGTCTTGCTGTGGAACAAGGAACCCCAGCCGGTGGCGGGGCAAGTAGAGGCGATTGAGGAGGCGTTCGCACGGTCCGGCTATTTGCAGCCTATCAAGAGGCAGTCTCGAGCCGATGTCGCCTCCGTGTTTTGGGGGGTGGCCCAGCCTCTGCAGATGACAGCATTTGTCGAAAGGCTCTTCTGCCACACTGAGGTCTCAGAGGACTATAGCGTTGATCGTTTCGTTGCACTTCATCGTAGCCTCTCGCCCTTCCTCGCCCTGCCTGAGGAGCGACAGGCGGAAGTTGCCTCGGACCTGACCAGAAATCTAAAAGCGCTGGTCGGGCCAACGATTTGGACTTCCCGCATATCCGCGGCCCACATTCTCCAGAAACTGTAACGGCCTTGAAAGGCAATCGCGACGCATCACTGCCGCGGGCGTTTTCCGACACTTGGTGCCGGGCTCACTTTGGCCCGGCGGGGATTGGGTATGAAGTTTTGCCGAGTGTCCGTTTTGCGCCTCCACCCCGGCCATTCTGGCTGGTGCAACCGAAGCGGGCAAAGAGCCGTTTAGCTACAATGCCGTTCGGGTCCAGGACGGGCGAACCAGCGAACGACAAGCCGGCGACGGCGCCACTGGACGTTCCGGTGGCGTCGTCGGATCGAGAAAACTACTTCGCGGCTGCCGCAGCTTCGATGACTGCAGCAACCTCAGCGGCGTGCGAAGCGAGCGAGGCGTGGCTGCCGTCGACCGTCGTCACCTTGGCCTTGATCCGTTCGGCAAAGAAGGCTTGCGCGTGCGGGTCGAGAACCTGATCCTGGGAGCTGAGGACATACCAGCTCGGCTTGTCGTGCCAGGCGGCGACTTCGGTCGGAGAATCGAACGCGGTATGATTGATCGGCATCTGGTGGGCCGCCAGGTGCTCCCCGATTTCCTTGGGCAGATCGCCTGCAACCGCGCTTGGGAACACTGCCGGGTCTATGGTCAGGTAGCCCTTGGCGTCGGGCCGGATCGCCTTGACGCCCGGTGTGGCCGGGCCATGCGCGGCGAGGGCGGAAACAGTCTCGCCCTTGTCCGGCGCGAAAGCCGAAACATAGACCAGCGCGGCGACCTTCGGGTTGTTGCCGGCCTCGCCGATCACCACACCAGCCCAGGAGTGACCGACCAAAACGGCGGGTCCGTCCTGCGCGTCAAGCGCAGCGTTGGTGGCTGCGACATCGTCGGCAAGCGAGGTCAGCGGGTTCTTGACAGCGGTGACTTTGTATCCCTTGGCGGTGAGTATGGCAGCGACGCCGTTCCAGCTCGTCTCATCGACGAAGGCGCCATGAACCAGCACGATATTCTTGATGGTGTGTGCGGGCAGCGTGGTCCCGGCAACCGCCGGGACAGCGCCCAGCATGGCTGTGGAGAGCAAGAGGGCGGATGCAAGAAGGCTTTTCATTTTGAGGCTCCATGGCAGCGCATCAGCGCGGTTGATTTTAACTCGGATAATCTGCAATGCTTCCGGCGATGTTCCTGTCGAGCCAGGCAAGGCCTGACACCAACGGGTAACGCTCAGTTTTGTCTGCGTTTTCGTCTTTGAAGACCTCTCGAACTTACGGTTTGATGATATGGAAGGCCATGATCGGAACACCACAAGACATGCTCCGTCGTCCAGGACTCAGGGCATGCTTGCCTCTCGGGTGGATCTGCTATCCCAGATGCTCGATCTGGTAAGGCTTCGGGGAGAATTGGTGTTCTCTGCGGACTTGAACCATCCATGGGCACTGCGCTTCGAGCCGGGATCGGCCTACTTCTTCGTTGTTCTGGAAGGCAGCCTGATTGCGCAGGTGGCCGACGAACCCTCCGTTGAAGCGATTGCGGGTGACCTGGTCATGTTGCCGCGAGGCGTCGGCCATATTCTTGGCGATGGCAGCGATGTCATTGCGGCAAATGTCGGCGACCTGATGCAAGAACAGTTCACCACGGAGCGGTTGGGTCTTCACCATGGCGGAAATGGCGAGCAGACCAGGGTTATTGCCGGAGCATTTCATTTTGACAGCGCAGCGGTGCCTTGGGTCGTCTCCGCGCTGCCCGCCGTGATCCACATTGCAAAGTCGGGCGGCCAGACTGGCGGATGGCTTGAGGGACTGGCCTATTTCATGATGATGGAAGCGCAGACGGTGAATCCCGGCTCCTCGGTGATGATCTCCCGCCTGATCGACGTGCTGATCATCCGGGTCATCCGAACCTGGGCGCAGACCAAAAACGCCGGTGATACAGGATGGCTGGGCGCGCTGGGTGACCCCCGCATCAGCCGCGCCCTCAAGGCCATCCATGATGACCCTTTCCGCAGGTGGACTGTGGCCGAACTCGCTGGCTCGGTCGGAATGTCCAGGTCCAGCTTTGCCGAAAGGTTCTCCTCACTGGTCAAAGAAGCACCCCTGTCTTACCAGAGCCGGTGGCGGCTCACTCTTGCTCATGGGCTGCTGCGGCAAGCGAACGCGCGTGTCAGCGACGTCGCAAGGCATGTGGGTTACGATTCTGAAGCGGCTTTTAGCCGGGCGTTTAAGGCTGAATTCGGGATTCCACCGATCAGCGTCAGATCAGGTGACCCTCAGCTCTGAAGTCGTCTAATGTCCGACGCAATCTAGGGTTCTTCGATCAATGTTGTCACGAAAGACCCTACTACCCCCAACTTTCGGGCGCATGGAACAGATGAAGTTCAATCGTGAGCCAAAGGTGCGACTATCGTCCCTTCGAGCGGCCCGTGCGGGTATTCCCGACTGTGCGAATGCGTCGACTTCTCGGTGTCCGTCGGCCCCACGTAACCGTTAGGTCCATAGAAGGCAAAATGTAGTCCCCAATAGGCAGATCCATACAAGAGGAACGCGACGCCAATTCCCACCGGGATATGGCGGAGTTTGGTCTTGAACTTCGGCAGAAATTGCGTGGTCCGGCTCTGGTCCGCTGCCACGGCGAGAAGGACGGCCATGATCAGTCCATGACCGATGAGATCGACGCGCCCGAAGGGCCAGACGGCAGCTGTGAAGATGACCAGCAAAGCAACCGCCGATAGCCGACGGATCAACGGTGTCCAGACCAGCCCGAGACCCAAGGTGAATTCCGTGACGCCAGCCATTGGAATGAACACGTCACCTGGCAAGCCGAAGGTCAGGAACGGCTTTTCCACGACCAGTGGATAAAACCAACTTGGATAGGCGAACTTCTCAAGGCTTGACCACATCAACGCAATCGCCAGGCCCCAGCGCAGTGCTTCTAGCCGATGAACCCGCCAGCGCTCCTGCTTGGATGGTTCGAGGGCCAGATATGCGGCCACCCCTAAGCCAAGCGTGAGATAGTCGAACAGATGGAAGAGGTCGTAGTCGCGAAGCGCCAGTATCCAAAGTGCGACGATACCCAATCCGGCGACAGGCATTGTCTTGCGTGAAAATATCAGTCCGGCGATCACAAGCTGCAACCACGACACCCACTCGGCCGGTGTCTTGAGATCCGGCGTGAGATAGACTCCACCCACCGCAAATATCGCAACAAAGAAGGCCGCGATGATCGCCCTCAGATAGTCATCCAGCCTGCTCCAAAGCGGAGCTGTCAGCTTATCCATGAGGTCCAGTGCCGGATTTCCGAACCTGCTGCGCTCGAACGCACGCGCTACCCCAAACAACAGGACAACAAGGCCAATTCCGAGCCAGAACCATTTGTCAGACAAAGTGAGGCTGACGGGCGCTGGCTGTGCGCCCACGATGTAGGGTGCGAACCACTTGACGTGTGCCTGGGCGGATGTCGCCTGTATCGTGAGACAGGCGGCAAGACTTATGACAAGCAGAAAGTGGCTTTGAAATTCATGCCGTAAGGCAGACATGTTTTGTCCTTCGCTTGTAGGTGCCGTGAATGGGCGGCTGCGAAATGACGCGGCTCTACCCAGCAGGAGGCGAGCCGCTTCAATCCGTTTCAGGAACGGGAGCAGCGGGATTGATGAGACCGGCTTGGCGCAGGTCGCGCCAGAAGGTACTCGGGACCACCTCTGCGTAGGCCGCGCTGTCCTCGGCGATCCGCTCCGGTCGGCTGGCACCCGGAATGACGGCCGCAACGGCGGGGTTGGCTAGCGCGAAATGCAGGCCGGCGGCCTTCATGCTGACGCCGTGCCGGTCTGCGATCACCTTGATTTTTGCGACCTTGTCCAGGATCTGCGGGGTGGCCGGCGAGTACTCGAAATTCGGTCCGCCCACCAGCGCGCCAGAACTATAAGGACCGCCGACGACAATCCCGAGGCCGCGCTCCGCGACCTTGGGCATTACGCGCTGCAACGCGCGATCGTGGTCCAGCAGGGAGTATCGACCGGCCAAAAGGAAGCCGTCCGGACGTGGCTCTTTCAGATCAAGCAGCAGCTCGATCGGCTCGACACGGTTGACGCCCAACCCCCAGGCGTCGATGACACCTTCGTCCCGCAAACGATCCAAAACCCGGAAGGCTCCGAGCCGGGCGCTTTCAAAAACGCCGAGCCTCGTCTCCGTAGAAGTCCTGCGCCACGTCGTGCACCCAGACGATCTCGATACGGTCGGTTTTCAACCGTTGGAGACTGCCTTCGATGAATCGCATGGTCCCGTCGGCCGAATAGTCGTCACGACCTTGTTAGGCCGACCGTATTTGAAGACACCGTTGTCGCCGAAGCCGCTTTCGCTGACGTCCTCGATCTCGTCAAGGACCAGTCGACCGACCTTGGTGCTGATCACGTATTCGGAACGCGGCTTGTTCGCGAGCGCCTCGCCTATGCGGATTTCGGCGAGACCCGCACCGTAGAATGGGGCGTTGTCGAAGAACCGTATCCCGTCGTTCCAGGCGGCTTCAACCGTCTCGAATGCCTCATCCTCCGGGATCGCGCGGAACATGTTGCCCAGCGGCGCCGTGCCGAAACCCAGCCGACTGGGGAGAATGTCCTTGAGTGTCATCGGTCTTTATCCTTTCTGTCTGAGAGGCGCGTGGTGCCATGGTGCTAGGAGGCGGTTGCGACGACCGCGCCCTCGTCAAGCTTCTGCTTCGTGCACAAGACCTGATAGCGGAGATGCAACAGCCCGCCTTCGAGGGTCGTCACCGAAATCAGGTCGAGGGGGCGCGCTCCAACGACGTTGTGGTCGAAAGTGGTCGGCATGCCCGGCTTGCCGTCAGCAACCGGCAGGATCAGAAGGCTGACCTCGTCGATCAGGTCTCGTCCCAAAAAGGCACCGTTGATTGCGCCCCCGCCTTCGAGCAAGACCGTCTCAATACCGAATTCGGTGCGCAGGATGTGAAGTGCGCGATGAAGGTCGATCTCCGCGTCACCGGCAAAAATATAGGAAATGCCATCCCGGCGCAGTTCCGCAATGTAGTCATCAGATACGTTCATTGTCAGAACTGCAATCAACGGATCGCCGTTCACACGCTCGCGGTTGAGATGCAGTCGGCCAGACCTGTCTAGAAAGACTGCATAGGGTGCCATCCCTGCCGCGGCGGCTTTCCAGGTCTGGCGAGGATAGATCCCATCGGCAGACATCCGACGCACTTCGCCGACCGCGAATTCCGCCATTGTGACGCGACCCACCAGCCAAGCATCGCCGCGCAAGTCGCGGTGCAACGCTTCATAAGCACCGTCACAGTCCGCCGACAACGGCCATCCGATCTTGTTGATACGGCCATCGATGCTGGACATCATGTGTAATGTAACCTTCGGCCTCATGGTCACTCCCAGGGTCAATACTTTCCGGCTTCAGGCCCGCGCTTTCACCCGGCGATGACCGGTCATCGTGCGCCGGACTGGCGGCGATCTGCTGATCTTGAGAATATGAACAGAACCAGTCCCGCCGAGGTCATGGCGAAGCCGGCCCAGACGGTCGATAGGAGGCCCAGACCCGCGCCGATCGTGAGGCCGCCGGCCCACGCGCCAAGCGCATTGGCAACATTCAGAGAAGCGAGATTCATTGCTCCCATCAGCGTCGCGGATTGAGGTGCCAGAGCCGTCAGTCTCACCTGGATGGTGGGGATGGCCATCATCATTGTGGTCCCAACTCCGAACATCGCCGGGAAAAATACCCAGGGACTGGAACCCCAAAGGCCCAAGACAACAAGCACCAGAAGAGTACATCCATAGCCTGCAGTGATGCCGAGAGCAGGATGCCTGTCGGCAAGTCGGCCGCCATAGAGATTGCCGACCGTCATTCCCACGCCGAATACAGCCAAAGCCGGCGGTATTATCTCTGGCCGAAGCATGACGAGGTCGGTCACGAATGGCGCGATGAAGGTATAGACGGCGAAAATGCTGGAGATCCCTAGAGCGGCGACCGCCATCATCAACCAGACACGCCCCTTGGACAGGCCGTTCAGCTCATGGGCAATCGAGGCGCCATTGAGCGCCGATGTCTGGGGAACGAAGAGCCAAAGCGAGACCAATGACACGAGGCCAAGGACGGCGATGCACAGATAGGTTTCCCGCCAGCCAAGGTTCTGGCCGACGAAGGTTGCGAGTGGCGATCCGATGATGGTGGCAATGGTCAACCCGGTCATAACAATCGCAAACGCCTGGCCGGAGCGGCCCGGACCCACGACGTGGGACGCAACCACGGCGCCGGCACCGAAATAGGCACCTTGCGGCAATCCGCTGACAAAGCGTGCCGCGATGAAAAGCGCCAGGCTGTCAGCAAGTGCGGACAAAACGTTACCGGCAACGAACACGCCGATGAGCAGAAGAAGGAGGGTCCGTCGGTTCAGCCTGGCCGCGGCTATCGTCAGGATCGGGGCACCGACTACCACACCGATCGCATAGGCGGTGATCGCATGTGTCGCCGTGGCCAGATCGACATCAAGACTGTCCGCAAAAAGCTGGATAATGCCCATGCTGGCGAACTCGGTGGTCCCGATGCAGAATGTTCCCAAAGCCAGTGTGAGCAGCGTCAACCGTCCCGATGCAGGCTGAGGCGGAGCGTCACCATCGGGACTAAGCTTGTCATTGGCCATGTTGGCGGCGACTTTTGCCATCGTGGCATCGCTTGGAACGGTCATGCTCATCTCCTGCGTGTTCAACTGGGCCGGAGCCCGAAATCGACATCACCTATTTTTTGCCAACAGCCGAAGGCCAGGCCAGATCAGAAAAAATCGCGCATGTCCGCCCTTCGAGGGCGAACAGACAGCCAGTGAGAGAAGAGCCCTATTCCCCATCCCAGAACTACCCAGAGGACCCAATAGGGCGCCCCGGTGAAGAGGTTCACGACGACAAGTGCAATAATGCCCAGGACGAAGACGATTGCATGGATGCGAAGCCCGAACTGCTTCTGAGCCTGACTGGCGTTTTTCATGATAGTCTCCACGTTACATCGAGTTGGCGGATGGTGGGTTGCGGCTTTGGTTTGCGACATTCCAACTAGCTGAATAGCAATGCTTTTTCTGTCCCGCTGGATATACGGGAGGGATTTCGCTGATTTGGGAAGGGCAGCCGGTGGTCCATACCCATTCAGATTGCTGGGACACGCTGGCCCTTCATTGCGTCCCTTCGATCGCTGCGACAATGGCATCTGCCACGACCTGTGGCTGGGACAGCATCGGCACGTGACTGGAGGCGACATGGACGATGTTTGCCTTCATCGTCTGCGCGAACATCTGCTGCAGACCCGCCGGGATAATCTGGTCATTGTCAGAAATGACGAACCAGCTCGGCTTCCGAGTAAATGCGGCTGACGTCACCGTGCCGTCGAATGCCATTGCTGACAGCGGAGCTTGGGTTGCGGCAAGCAGTGCGGCCGCGGCGGGCGAGATATCGGGAGCGAAGTAGCGCGCCATGCCTTCCGCTGACCATGTGAGAGTTCCCGCCGCATCGGTGTGGATTTCCGTCTGCCATGCCGGAGGCTCCGGCGCCTGGCGGACGATCGCGTTGATGGACTGGCCGTTTGACGGCGCGAACGCCGCGACATAAACCAGCGCCCGAACCTTGTCGTCATTGCCGGCTTCGGTGATCACGGCGCCACCGTAGGAATGTCCGACTAGGATTACCTCGCCCGGCTGGTCATTGATCACACGGCGGGTTACGGCAACATCGGCCTCGAAGGACGACAGCGGATTGTGGACGGCCACAACGGTGATGCCCCGCGCCTGCAGGAGCGGCACGACGTGCGCCCAGCTCGATCCGTTCGCCCAGGCTCCGTGCACAAGCACCACAGACGGGGCATCGGCGGCATAAGCGGTGGTCATGATGGTTGCCGTCCCTATCGCGGCAACGGCTATGACGGATTTCATGGACATGGAACTCTCCTTTGCTGTTTGATGGCCGCCGCGGCGGCAGAGCATGTGCTGAGGTCATGTGCTCGGATTGGCATATCTATTCGGCGCCCGAGCTTCATCGGGAAAGGCAACTACAGCGGCGTCCATCCAATTGCGGTGGCATGCAGGCTGTGGATGTAGAGCCGGTCTGCTGTCTCGGTGGCCCCTGTCGTTTCGGGATATTCCCCTTCGGGATCCTGCAGGTCTCGAGTGACATTGCCGTCCTCGTCGATGGCGAACACATGGCCGTAAGGTGCGCCGGTCGGCAGGACGGACCGCGGCAGGCGCAGCAGCACCTTTCGAAGAAAGGGCCGCCCGGCAAGCCTGTCTGCGGCCGGATTGCGCGGCCTGAAAAGGCCTACCCAGATGCGCCCCTCGCGCCCGCGCATCAGGTTGTCCGGATAGCCTGGCAGATTGTCGAGCAAGATGCGCGCTTTGGGTGAGCCAGTTTGCACGTCCACCGCATCGGCTTCGCTGTCGATCTTCCAGATCCGATACCGGCCTGTCTCGTTGACGAACAAGCTCCGGCCATCGGTCGACAGGGCGATGCCATTGGCAAACGACAGGCCGCGCGCCACGATCCGTGTCTCCCCGCTCGCCGGATCGAAAGCCAGAACCCGACCAGTTGCAGACTGCTCGATGATATCCAGCACGCTCGCCTCGTATGTGCCGCCCCAGTCTGCGGGAGCAAAACGCGTCGAGGATTGGGTGAAATAGATCGTGCCAGCCTGTGCCGTCACGACGGAATTGGCGTAGACTATCGGATCGTCAGCACCGACGCGATCCGTCAGAAGACTCACCTTCCCATCCGAGTTGATAGCAAGAAGTCCTTTGATCGCGTCAGCGGCAATCAACCGGCTTGCGGCATCAAAAGCGAAACCGAGAACCCGTCCGCCAGTATTGGCAAAGATTTCCTGATTTGCGCCGTCAGTATCCATACGTATTAGGTTGCCACTGGTCATCGCGGCATAGAGTTTGCCATCTAAACCAATCGCCATATGCTCCGGCCCATGCTCCGCCCCGATGTCGATCTTCTGCAACCCTGACAGGAGGCGGTTAGGTGCGAAAGGCCCGACATAGCCGGGCGGAGCATGAGCTACCCATGGCGCGGGTTCCACGGGTACCGGCCAGAAACTGAAATACGCGGTCGCAACAACCAGGAGGCCACCAACGCCTAAAGCAACCCTTCGAATAGAAGACGCGCTCACATCAATGCTCCCTGTTAAACCGATCCTCTCAAATCGCTGTCTGTTTTTAGAATGACGGGAGAGGCCGGTATTTCGAGATATTGCCGATATGGCGGCGAATATTGCGGTTCAGGTGCTGCGCACATGACGGAATGTCGTCGTAGAAAGGTCGCGGTACTGGCCCGGCGTCATCCCGGTCGACTTTCGGAAGGTCCGGGAGAAATTGGCCTGCGATCCAAAGCCTGTATCGAGGGCTATCTCGGCAAGCGTCGACCTTTTCGACAGCAGCATCTTCCGCGCCGCCTCGATGCGTCTTTCGATAACGTAGCGATGCGGCGGCATGCCGGTCGCCTCATGAAACAAACGAGAAAAATGGAAGGCACTGAGGCAGGCCTGTCCCGCAAGGTCTTCGAGCGTGATGTTCTCTCGCAGGCGGGACTCGATGAAATCAAGCACGCGCTGCAGCTTTTTGGGCTCGAGTGTTGATTTCCACTGAGAGCTGACCCGGCGCAGCCAGATATTTCCATTGAGAGTTGACCCATGTTTCAACCGTCCCTCGCATGTTTTCAGCGGGGGCTCTGGAGTGATCGACATGGCGTTACTGAGCGTAATCCGACGCTGGCATTTTCGAGAGCATCTATCGATCCGGGAGATTTGCCGCAGGACCGGCTTGTCCCGGAATACCATCCGCAAATATCTGCGCGCCGGCGACGTGGAGCCGAAGTTCAACGTGCCGGAGAGGCCGAGCAAGCTTGATCCGTTTGCAGATCGGTTATCGGCCTGGCTGAAGACGGAGTCGAAGAAGAGCCGCAAGCAGAAGCGGACGATGAAGCAGCTACACGCTGATCTTGTCAGCCTCGGCTACGAGGGGTCCTACAATCGCGTGGCGGCATTTGCGCGGGAATGGCGCGATGATCGTCATAGAGAATTGCAGACGACGGGCCGCGGGACATTTGTGCCCCTGGCGTTCGAACCAGGCGAGGCCTTCCAGTTCGACTGGTCGGAAGATTGGGCGATCATCGGCAATGAGCGCACCAAGCTGCAGATCGCCCACACGAAGCTGAGTTACTCCAGGGCCTTCATTGTCCGGGCATACCTCCTGCAGACGCATGAGATGCTGTTCGATGCTCATAACCATGCCTTCCGTGTCTTCGGTGGCATTCCTGGTCGCGGCATCTACGACAACATGCGCACGGCGATCGACAAGGTCGGTCGTGGCAAGGAGCGCGACGTCAACGTCCGCTTCATGGCGATGGCCAGCCATTATGTGTTCGAGCCCGAGTTCTGCAATCCGGCTTCCGGGTGGGAGAAGGGACAGGTCGAGAAGAGGATGGGCGTCATCGCTTCTTTCAACCGATCCCGCGCTTTCCATCACTGGAGGCCCTGAACGATTGGCTTGAGGAGCGTTGCAAGGAGTTCTGGGCCAAGACACCCCACGGTCAGTTGCGTGGCACTATTGCCGACATCTGGGCCGAGGAAGTCCCAGCTCTCATGGCGCTCTCGAGGCCGTTCGACGGGTTCGTCGAATATACGAAGCGGGTCACGCCCACCTGCCTCGTGCATCTGGAGCGCAATCGCTACAGCGTTCCGGCATCCTTCGCCAATCGACCGGTGAGCCTCCGGGTCTATCCGGATCGTGTCGTGGTCGCCGCAGAAGGCCAGATCGTCTGCGAGCACCGCCGCGTCATCGATCGTTCCCATGATCGGCCAGGACAGACCATCTATGACTGGCGTCACTATCTGGCGGTGGTGCAGCGTAAGCCCGGTGCTCTTCGCAACGGCGCACCGTTCATCGAGCTTCCCGATGCATTCCGGACCTTGCAGCAATACCTGCTCAAGAAGCCGGGTGGCGATCGAGAGATGGTCGATATCCTGGCACTCGTGCTTCAGCACGACGAACAGTCCGTGCTGTCGGCCGTCGACATGGCGCTGAAGTCTGGCGTTCCGACCAAGACGCATGTGCTGAACCTGCTGCATCGGCTCGTTGACGGCAAATCCTTCACGCCGCCAACCCTCGACGCCCCTCAGGCCCTGACGCTCACCAATGAGCCCAAGGCCAATGTCGAACGATACGATACCTTGAGAAAGACGGAGGCTCGCCATGCGTCATAATCCAGCAAGCGGCGCGATCGTCATCATGCTGCGGCAGTTGAAGATGCATGGCATGGCTCAGGCAGTCGGAGAGCTTACCGAGCAGGGATCGCCCGCGTTCGAGGCTGCCCTTCCGATCCTGTCGCAGCTTCTCAAGGCAGAGACGGCGGAGCGCGAGGTTCGATCAACGGCCTATCAGCTCAAGACCGCACGCTTCCCCGCCTACCGCGATCTGAACGGCTTCGACTTTACCAGCAGCGAGATCAACGAGGCTCTCGTACAGCAACTCCATCGCTGCGACTTCCTCAATGATGCCAACAACATCGTCCTGGTCGGCGGGCCTGGCACGGGCAAGACGCACATTGCCACCGCGCTCGGCGTTCAGGCCATTGAACATCACCACAAGCGAGTGAGGTTCTTCTCGACGGTCGAACTGGTCAACGCGCTTGAGCAAGAGAAGTCGCAAGGCAAGTCGGGACAGATCGCCAATCGGCTCGTTCACTCCGATCTCGTCATTCTCGACGAGCTGGGATACCTGCCATTCAGCGCCTCTGGCGGGGCGCTGCTCTTCCATCTGCTGAGCAGACTTTACGAGCGCACCAGCGTCATCATCACCACCAACCTCAGCTTCAGTGAATGGGCAAGCGTCTTTGGCGACGCAAAGATGACCACCGCGCTGCTCGACAGGCTCACCCACCACTGCCACATCCTCGAAACCGGAAACGACAGCTTCCGCTTCAAGAACAGCTCGGCTCATCAGCCCAAAACATCAAAGGAGAAACGCAGGAACTTGACCCAGACCAACAACACGAACGATACCTAAAGGCGGGTCAATTCTCGGTGGAAACGCCGGGTCAGCTCTCAGTGGAAATCAACAGCCGCAGCACAGAAGAGAGGAGAAAAGGCCAATCCCTTGACCAAACCTTGATCAAAAAACCATACTTAGAGGTGGCTCACTTCTCGGTGGAAAAACCGGCTCAGTTCTKCGTGGAAACCAACAGGCGGGGTCTTTCAGGTAGGGAAATTCACTGCGGCTTTTGATCAGGGTGTAGAGCGGCACGTGAAGGGCGGATGAAATGACTTGTCAGCGCATAGCGGCTGGAATAGATACGTATCTATGAAGATAAATTCTGAAGCGATGAAAAATGGTGCGGATCTGGCGAGCGAGCTGTTGAAATCGCTCTCGAATCGGCATCGCCTGTTGATCCTCTGCCGTCTGGCGGATGGAGAGCATTCCGTCGGGCAACTGGCGGAGTTTCTGGAGATCCGCGATTCGACAGTCTCCCAGCATCTAGCCCTACTGCGTCGCGACCGCATCATTGCCGGGCGCAGGGATGGACAGACCATCTGGTATCGGATTGAAAGTGACCCGGCCCGCGCCATCGTGAAGACCCTGTACGAAAGCTACTGCAGGGACCTCGATTGCCTTGCTTACGAATAAGGCGACTGAAACACCCTAGCTATTCAGGCGGACCTAAAATTCAACTTGACTTTCCATGTGTAAAATATACGATTATTCGTAGATATGAACCTAAAGGGAGTCGTAATATGTCTGTCGATCGCGCCGTTCTCGTTTTTGCAGGCTGTGTCGTGCTGGCCTCGCTGCTGCTGACGCATTTCGTACATCCCGGCTTTGTCTGGTTGACCGCCTTCGTCGGGGTCAACCTCGTGCAGGCCGCATTCACCGGCTTCTGCCCGGCTGCGATGGTATTTCGCAAACTTGGTCTTGGGCAGGAAAGCGCATTCTAAGGGAACGATAATGAAGCCTGCTCTCCCCTCACTGGCGCTCGTACTCGGCCTGGCCTCTTTCGCCAGCGCTGCCGAGCTTGAGCTGAAGCCCACGACCATTACAGAGATGAAGGCGGTCTACGGTACGGTGCAGGCGCGGAATTCCATTCTTGCCCGCGCCCGTACGCCCGGCACGCTCATCGATTTGGCTGTCACGGAAGGGGACGTGGTCAAGGCAGGCGATATCATCGCGCGCATCAAGGACGACCGCCTCGATTTTCAGGTAAAGGCGGTGGATGCGGAGCTTTCAGGGCTCAAGGCGTCTCTTGAGAACGCCAGCGCTGAACTTCTGCGTGCGCAACAGCTGTTGAAAAGCGGGGCAGGGACCAGCCAGCAGGTTGATCAGTTGCAGACCCAGGTAAACGTGACGGAAAACCAGATCCGCTCCGGTGAAGCCAATCGTTCCGTCCTGCTGGAACAAGCGACCCAGGGAGCAGTGCTCGCGCCGTCGTCCGGAACGGTACTCTCCGTTCCAGTCACCCGTTCCGCGGTCGTGATGGCCGGCGAAACCGTGGCGACCATCGGCGGCGGCGGGTTCTTCCTGCGGCTTGCGATCCCTGAGCGGCATGCGGCATCCCTGAAGCAGGGGGCAGAGATCCGCATCAGTTCGGATGGCCGCACGCTGAAGGGAATGCTCGCCAAGATCTATCCTGAGATAGCCGGTGGCCGGGTTACCGCCGATGTGACTGTGCCAAATCTCGATATCCGGTTTGTCGGCGGTAGGTTGCTCGTCGACCTCTCGGTGGGAGAGCGAAAGGCGCTTCTCGTGCCGGCCGCAGCTGTCTCGACCCGCGCAGGCCTCGATTTCGTCTCCGTGCGAGAAGGCGAGGCGACGGTGGAGCGCGCGGTCATCACCGGCCAGCACATGCCGCTCGATGGCGCTGATGGCATCGAAATTCTCACCGGCCTTGCTGAAGGCGACAGGGTTGTTTCGCCATGACGCAGGATCCCATACAGGCCGACACCGCTGCTGATACGCCGCGCGGCGGCCTTGGCATTGCCGGCAATCTCACCCGGTTCTTCATCCAGTCACCGCTGACGCCGCTCTTCCTGATCGCCGCCATCGCCTTCGGGCTTGTGGCGCTGATGACGCTGCCACGCGAGGAAGAGCCGCAGATCTCGGTGCCCATGGTGGATATCATCGTTCCCGCACCGGGGCTGAAGGCCGAGGATGCGGAAAAGCTGATCACCGAGCCGCTCGAGACCATCGTCAAAAGCATCAACGACGTCGAGCACATTTATTCCCAGTCGGGCGACAATCAAGTGATGGTCACGGCGCGCTTCAAGGTGGGCACCTCGGCCGACAGTGCGGTGCTGCGCGTGCATGATAAGGTGCGGGCCAATATGGACCGCATCCCCGTCGGCATCGCCGAACCGCGCATCGTCGGGCGTGGCATTGACGATGTCGCCATCGTCACGCTCACACTGTCACCGAAAAAGGAGGCAGCCTCGCGCATTTCCGCCAATGACCTCACCCGCGTGGTGCGCGAATTGCGCAACGAAGTGGCCAAGGTGGAGGATGTCGGGCTGACCTATGTGGTCGGAGAAACTGACGAGATCATCCGCATCGCGCCTCAGCCACAGAAGCTCGCGCTTTACGGCATCACCCTGCAACAGCTGGCGGGCAAGGTCGGCGGCGCGAATACGGCAGTGCCTTCGGGGCTCATCCGCGACCAGGGCCAGCAGATCGAGGTGATGGCAGGCGAAACGCTTAACTCTCCCGAGGAAATTGGCAAGCTGCTGCTGACGACGCGCGACGGAAGGCCGGTCTATGTCCGGGATGTCGCCGAGATCACGCTGGCAACCAATACCGTCGACGCGCTGGTTTCCACGCTGCGCAAAGAAGACGGTGCCATAGAGCGCACCCCTTCCGTCACGCTTGCCATTGCCAAGCGCGCCGGGGCCAATGCGGTCGTCGTCGCTGAAGCGGTGCTGGAGCGCGTGGCTTCTGCAGAAGGCCGAATTGTACCATCTGACATGGCGATAGAGGTCACGCGCGACTATGGCGAGACGGCGAACGAGAAGGCCAACGAGCTTCTCTATCACCTCGGTCTGGCGACGGTGTCGATCATCGCGCTGGTCTGGCTGGCGATCGGACGCCGCGAGGCCCTGGTCGTAGCCATCGTCATTCCCGTCACCATCCTGCTGACGCTCTTCGCCTCGCGTCTGATGGGCTATACGCTGAACCGCGTCTCGCTGTTTGCGCTGATCTTCTCCATCGGCATTTTAGTCGATGACGCCATCGTGGTGATCGAGAACATCGCCCGCCACTGGGGCATGGGTGACAGACGCACGCGCCGGGTCAGCGCCATCGAGGCGGTGGCGGAAGTGGGCAATCCCACCATCGTCGCGACGCTGACGGTCGTCGCGGCCCTGCTGCCGATGCTCTTCGTCTCCGGCATGATGGGCCCTTACATGAGCCCGATCCCGGCCAATGCCTCCGCCGCGATGATCTTCTCCTTCTTCGTCGCCGTCATCGTCACACCCTGGTTGATGCTAAAAGTGGCGGGCAACGCTCCGCTGCACCACGCGGATGGGGATGCAGGGGGAAGGCTTGGTACCCTCTATCGCGCATTGGCCGTGCCGATCCTTGCCTCCAAGGCCCGCAGCTGGCTGTTTCTGCTAGTCGTCGGCATCCTGACGCTGGGGTCTCTGTCGCTGTTCTACACCAAGAGCGTCACAGTGAAGCTGCTGCCCTTCGACAACAAGTCGGAACTCTCCGTCACAATCGACCTGCCCGAGGGTTCCTCCGTAGAGGCGAGCGATGCGGTGGCGCAGGCTGTCGGCCGCATCGTCGCCGATTTGCCCGAGGTGACCTCCGTGCAGACCCATGCGGGAACGGCCGCACCCTTCAACTTCAATGGCCTCGTGCGCCATTCCTATATGCGCGCCGCCTCCTATCAGGGTGACGTGGCGATCAATCTCACGCCGAAGGGTGAGCGCAGCCGTTCCAGCCATGCCATCGCGCTCGATATCCGTAGCCGCATTGCCAGTGTTGCCATGCCTGCTGGTACTAGCCTGAAGGTGGTTGAGCCGCCGCCGGGCCCGCCCGTGATGGCGACGCTGCTTGCCGAAATCTACGGACCAGATGCCGAGACGCGCCGCAAGGTTGCAGCCAAGGTCGAGGGGGTCTTTCGCTCCGTGCCCTTCATCGTCGATGTCGACAATTCCTATGGCCAGCAGGCCCGGCTGAAACGCCTTCTGATCTCCACCGACGATGCGGAATTCTATCATGTGGAGGAGGGTGACGTGTTCGACACGATCGCTATCCTCAGCAACGGCAAGACCATCGGCTATTCCCACCGGGGTAGCGGACGTCCGCCGATCCCGATCCGGCTGGAAAGGGCGAAGGGGGACAAGGTGCTGGACGAGCGCTTCCTCTCGACCCCCATGCCCGCCAATGTGCTCCCCGGAGACAGGGGCGTGGTAGAACTCGGCGATGTCGTGCGGGTGGCGGACGAGCAGACGTCCCTTCCGATCTTCCGGCACAATGGCGTGAGCGCCGAAATGGTGACCGCTGAACTCGCAGGCGCCTATGAAGCCCCGCTCTATGGCATGCTCGCGGTGCAGCAGGCAATCGATGCGCAGGATTGGACCGGCTTGCCCAAGCCCGCCATCTCGCTGCATGGCCAGCCAAAGGATGAAACCACGGCGACCCTCCTCTGGGACGGCGAATGGGAGGTGACTTGGGTTACCTTCCGCGACATGGGCGCGGCCTTCATAATCGCGCTGCTTGGCATCTACATTCTCGTGGTCGGCCAGTTCGGCTCGTTCAAGCTGCCGCTGGTTATCCTCACCCCGGTGCCGCTGACCTTCATCGGCATTGTCGGCGGCCATTGGCTGTTTGGCGCTCCCTTCTCGGCGACTTCGATGATCGGCTTCATCGCGCTGGCCGGCATCATCGTGCGCAACTCTATCCTGCTCGTCGATTTCGTCCGGCATGGCGACCACCAGGACAAGACAATGACTGAGATCGTCATTGAGGCTGGCGCGATCCGCTTCAAGCCGATCCTGCTCACCGCACTCGCCGCCATCATCGGCGCTTCGGTCATCCTCACTGACCAGATCTTCCAGGGGCTGGCGATCTCGCTGCTCTTCGGGCTAATCTCGTCCACGATGTTGACGGTGTTGGTGATCCCGGCCATCTATCGCGTGATGCGGACGTGATCCATGTGGAGTTGCCGATACGTGTAGCCTGAGCGGAGCGGGCCTATCGCAAACATTTTCAGAGCGCGCGACTATCCCCTAAACATTTTCATTTTCAAGTTCTGTTAACGTTGTGCAGTCGGAAGAAGCGCGCAACCAAATCGTTGTAATTGCTAACAGTCCAGCTGCGGGAGAAGCAGACGCCTTTCCTTAATCACGGCATCGCCTCGAAACTGCCAATCGTTCGCCGCGCCGCTTTGAAATTCCGATAGCTCAGCGGGGAGCGCAAGTATCAGGCAACGGCCTGTACAATCAGCTAGGCCTTGGAGACACCTACCTTTGAAGACACCCGGTAGTTGGCACTTCAGCCTCTCTGCAGCAGCATTCACAATAATGGGCTCGCTCCCACTTTGGAAGCAGCAGCTTTAACTAGCTGAGGGGCTAGATTTCGCCGGATACTTCTCGTCGCCTACGGTCCAATTCTTCGCTGTATCGCCTCAAGGTGTGGCTCTCGCTGAGCTGTCCGACGACTTTTCGCTCGATCAAGTCGCTGACGACCGCGAGCGCTTCAGACTGCGTTTGATCAAAAAGTGCTACGGCCTGCTTGGCGTTCATCTGCGGCAAAAGCACATCAGACGGGAAATGCGCGAGATCTTTGATGCAGCGTGGCTGGTGCTCTTGTTCAGTCAATCCGGAATAGACTTCTGGAACAATAACTATCCCTGCGTATCTGCCGGTCTCCTCGACGAGAACGACCCGCTGCGCTGAGCCTATTGGAAATGCTTTCTTGAACTCATCGACCATCATGTCGGCCTTGGCGGTTTTCACATCCGCGCGCATCAGCTTGTCCACGGTCAGGTTTCTGATCCAGCCGACGTCATGGGCACTTCGAATGCTTTCACCCCGAAGATGAAACCGCCAGGTGGCGAAGGAGTAGCCAAATGTCGATCGCACCACGAAGGAAGAGGTGATGACGGCTGCAAGGACAAGCGCCGTGATCGGAAAATCCCCTGTGATCTCAAGTGCCAGAAACGTCATGGTCAACGGACCACCGATCACGGCCACCGCAAGCGAACTCATGCCGACTACAGCGTAGATGACAGGCGTCAAGGTCGCATCCCCGAAATATGGCGCTGCGTAGGCAAATATCTTGCCTATCAGCGCGCCCATGAAGAGAGAAGCGAAGAAGAGGCCTCCGCGAAAGCCTGAACCAATTGATATAGCCGATGCCACTGCTTTAAGGAGGAAAAGTGCTGCGAGAGTAGAAACTGCAACGTCACTCGCCAAATTGAGATGCAGGGCACCATGTCCCCCGGAAAGAATCTGCGGTGACACGAAGGCGAGCAGGCCGATCGCAATCCCGCCGAGGGCGGGACGGAACGGCGGAGAAATCGAACTCTTGCGGGCAGTCTCCTCGACAAGCGAAACAGCCTGCATCAACAGGATGCCAACGGCAGCACACAGGATACCGAGCAAGATTGCAGGAACATAGTCGGCAGGTACAACCGCGCCAAACTGACCTACATCAATGGTGAATTCGCTTCCTGCCAAGATTCTGGCAACAAGGGTTGCAACCAGTGCCGAGACGACAACAGGAGTGAGCGAAACAATTGTATAGGCTCCGATGATAAGCTCGAATGCGTAGAAAGCGCCGGTCAAGGGGGCGTTGAATGCCGCCGCGATTGCACCCGCAGCACCGCAGCCGACAAGCACTCTCAGATCGGAACGGCGCAGCTTCAATGTAAGACCGAGTTTCGACGCAAGCCCAGCTGCGATCTGGGTATAGCCGGCCTCCAGACCGACGGATGCCCCGAAGCCATTGGAGACCAGGTTCTGCACCACCACGATCAGGCTGTCTGTCAGAGAGAGACGGCCGCCATGGAGCGCATTGGCTTCAATCGGATCGACAAGTGGACGTTTCCTGTAGTGTGCGAGGCCAAACAACAGCAGGCCGAGAATGATCCCTCCGCATGCGGGAGCGACCAGAAGCAGGAAATGATCGCCGATTGTGGACGAGCTGAGCCTGGCGGATCCATCAATCCTGAAGATCAGGCGATGCATCTCAGTGGCAACATAACTCATGAGAGCAACGGCGACGCCGGCACCCGCGCCGACGAGCGCACCAGCGATCGAGAGTCCGAACTCAGTCCGTCTCGCCAACGCTTGCCAAACCCCACGATCGAACGGTCTTGTGATCAACCGGAACCGAGGAAGCTTCAATCGGAAGAGTTTTCGGGTACTGGGGCTGGGGCTCACGAATTTACTGACTTTGGACATCTCGGGACGTGACATCACCCCTTAGCTGTTGGCGTGCACCTGAGCAACCGACTACGTCGCCTTGCAGGAGTGACCAAACTGCCGACTTTAGGTGATCTTCACTGAGGTCATTCTAAGAATTTGGAAAGGTACTCGACGATTGTGACTAATTCCATTGGCGTACGATGGGCCGTAGTAACGGGGCTGCAAAGCGCGGATGATCAAACTGACCTGCTGCCGTGGAATGTCCTCGGTTTGAGTTAGACTGTTTTCCGTAGAAGGAGGCAGAGAATGAAGCGTTCCCGTGTCAGTCACTGGCAGATAATCGGTATTTTGAAAGAGTATCAGGCCGGACCTACGGGACTAAGATGTCGGCTTAATCAGTGTCTGCGCTAAGAGCGGACGGTCGCCTCTCGGCCCCGTTGCGGAAATGATTTCCGCTATGCGCCCAATATCGCTCATTCCAAGAGGAGAAATACTCTACCAAAAGCAGTCATTCTCCTCGAGTTCGGATTGCTTGCGTTCTTCGCCGAAAGTTCAAAACGGTGACGCGGCGCGAGGATAGTCTGTGTCAGATTGTGGCTATCGGAGCGGGTTGGCGCTCTGATTCAGGAGTTTACTCAAGGGCGCCGCGAAGAAACTGGAAACGCAGTTGAGTCCCAATGATTTTGCCATCTTGGGTCCGGCGCTTTCCTGCCAAGCCTCCGCAAATATAGGATGGTGGGGAGCTGTCGATCAGTCGAGGCGCCTTAAGTGCACTTGGCCAGAATTAACTAATGATTGACTATGTGATTGAGCTCTCACGAAAGCCTCGATACATTAGACTTTGAAGAAATTCTCGCAATCAAGCTTTTGATCATGAAAATTCTCGTCGTCGAAGATGATTCTAAGGCACGTAAGATTCTTCAAAGAGGTCTGACGGACGAAGGTTTCGTGGTCGAAACCTGCGGGAATGGCGACTATGCATTGGCACTGCTTGAAGACGCGGTGTACGACTTGGTTCTTCTCGATGTGATGCTCCCCGGAACGGACGGGTGGGCTGTCCTCAGACAAGTGCGCCGCCTTTCCATGAACACGCTGGTCATGATGGTGACAGCGAAGGATTCCGTCGACCATCGGGTCAAGGGTCTTTCGCTTGGCGCTGACGATTATCTCGTGAAGCCTTTTGCATTCGCGGAGCTCGTTGCCCGCATCCGGGCACTCTCCCGGCGTGCATCACAAACCTATGTGGAGATGCTGGAGTTCGAGGACCTGCAGATCGACCCCAAACGTCACCAGGCGCGGCGTGCGGATCGCAACCTGCAGCTTTCGGCGAAGGAGTTCAGCCTGTTGTCCCTCTTGCTCGAGCATCAGGGTGTCGTGCTGACCCGAACCTTCATCGTCGATCGCATCTGGGATACGGCCTTTGACGGGGACAGCAATGTCGTGGAAGTCAACATGCGACGCCTGCGCAGCAAGGTCGACGATCCGTTCCCGCGCAAGCTCCTCCATACGATCCGAGGAGCGGGCTATGTCATTCGCTGACGAGTTGGCGGTCCCACCCCCACTGCCTAATGCAACGACAATCCCGCGCCAAATTGAGCAACGTCACTCGCTCGCCAATCGACTGACCATCATGGTTTTCGGTGCCTGCTTTGGCACGGTGCTGCTTGCCTGTGGGATCGCATATCTGGCCATGGAGCGCACACTCTACCATGCGGAGGATCAGGTCCTTCGGCAGCGCGCCCAGACGGCACTCGATTGGCTCGAAAGCGGGCCCTATGACGAAGCGCTGCTCTATCACGAGATAACCGAAAACACGAGTGAACCGCGGGAAATCTATCTTAGGTTGTTCAACGAAAAGGGGTCTTTCACCATCGAGACGCCGGATATGGACAAGCGCGTTCCGATGTCTCTCTTTCCTCCCTCGCATGATCTGGCGCTGGGCGAGGTAAAAGCCATAACGCTCTACAACGACAAGGGCGAGGCCTTCCGGTCCCTCGTCATGCGCGTGAAGGGCGGTGGTGCAATCAATGAAACGGAGCTTATCGTCCAGGCGTCGTCCAACACATCACTAGATGACGAAGCCATTCGCTGGTTCGGAGAATTGTTACTGGCTGTACTCATCGCGGGCATGGTCATCTGCTTTCTACTTGCGCGATCGATCAGTCGCCGGGGGCTTGAGCCCTTGAAACGGATCGCCATGGCGACCCAAGGGCTGGATGCACAGCGGCTCGACTACCGGCTGAATCGAGAGAGACTGCCGCGGGAGATCAGCGAGCTCGCCGGCGAAATCAACGGCATGCTCGGGCGCCTTGAGCTGACTTACGCCGGCTTGCGCCACTATGCCGACAATGTCGCGCATGAGCTGCGCGGGCCCATCAACAAGATGCTGCTGGAGGCAGATACCATCCTCAACCGCGAACGCGCCGACGAGACGTATCGCGATGCGCTAGAAGCCAATGCCGAAGAGGCGAGGCATCTCGCCCGGATCATTTCCAGCATCCTGTTCTTGGCGCGGGCAGAAAGTGGCGCCATGGACATCACTAAGGAATCCTTCTTTATCCGGAAGGAGCTCTTGAGAGTTGCCGAATTCTTCGAAGCGTCCGCAGAAGAGGAAGGGATTGAGGTCAGTGTCGAATGTCCGGAAGACCTTGTGCTCCAAGGTGACCGGGTATTGATCCAGCGGGCGGTGAGCAATCTCGTCGGCAATTCGATTTCCCATGGAAAGTTGGGAGGTCACATACTCATCAGAGCCGAGACGGACAGGTCACAGATTGTCATCCATGTGATCGACGATGGAGAAGGCATCCCTGCGGACAAGATCCCCCATGTCTTCGAACGCTTCTATCGCGCGGACGGCGTTCGCACATCCGGCAGCCGGCTGGGGCTTGGTCTACCGATCGCCAAGAGCATACTTGCTCTCCATGGCGGGACGATCTGCCTCGACAGTGTCGCGGGTGAAGGCACTCATATCATCCTCACTCTGCCAAAGGCGTGAGAGCGGTTTTCCGTCAATCTGGATCGACATTTCCCGACCGGCTGCATCTACCCAATGGCTTGTCCCAAGATGAGGCAACCCGTCGGCATTTTTGGGAGACACCCTTGATTCTACGATGCGCACTGGCACTCAAGTAATTGAAAAAATAGTTTTAATTCACAATTTTTGATGATTAACAAATTCTTTCCAAATGACGACTCTGTCATTTTCGCGCAATCCCTGAGTCATTTTCACTCTGCTAACCTCTCAGAAATGGGGGGTGAGTTCTAAGGTCTGTGGCAAGCGGATCTGATACCTGACTTCGACAGGATCGGCGACGTACTGTCCTTCTTCTCTCCCCCGAAACGGCGTTTTCGTTGGTGGCAAGACCACCTTGACCTTGTTCTGATTACTGGGGGGCCTGACCATGGGCTATTTGAAGCCATTTCCGTTTACCTATCTCGACATGCAGTTCATGAAGCGGCAGATCGACTTTCGACCGCTGTTCACGGCGGCTGGCGATCCGATCATCAACTGGGACGGCATCGGCCCGATCTATGATGCGACGGGCCAGGTCCTGTGGAACGGAACGGGACTGTCGGCTCAGGATGCGATCGCAGAATACGGCATCTCTTTCCCGACCTATACGTCGATCAGTGGCCTTCGCAATGTCGACGGCCTCTACAACAACCTCTTCAATTACACCTGGGGCAACACCAATCTGCCCTTTTTGCAGCGCACACAGATCTCCTACGACAACTATGTGAAGCCGCTGGCTGCGGGCGACGCGAATGCCTACTACGGCAAGAAGTTCGCTGTTGCGCCGAATGCCGATTATACCAAGGTTGGCGATAATCTCGCCACGCCAGGTGTCGATGAATCGGTGTCCGTACAGAATGTCGTCGACTACACGCCGCGCATGATCAGCCAGCTGGTGACGACGGCCGGCGTGACTTTCAACACGGCGGGAGACGGCACGACCCATCTCGCAAAGGATCAGAGCGGCTATACGTCGGTCCAGAATTACGGGCAGCTCCTCGGCGGCCAGCATGACGTGCAGAAGGGCTTGAACGGGGACATCGGTGCGAATGGCTTCGTGGCCGACGGCACGGTCAATGACGAGTATTTCTTCGGCTCGATCAACCCAGGCGTCGCGCCCGTCAACGGCTGGTTTGCGCTGTTTGGCCAGTTCTTCGACCATGGCCTCGATTTCATCGGCAAGGGTGCCGACGGGACCAAGATCACCATTAATCTGTCCCCTGACGACCCGATGTACGGCGTCATCGATCCGACATCGGGTATGCCCGCAACAAAGATAGTGATCAGCCGCGCCAACATCTCCGGCTTCACCGCCGATGGCACGCCGCAATGGAACAACCACACTTCGCCCTTCATCGACCAAAGCCAGACTTATGGCTCCAACGCGGAAGTGACCAACCTGCTGCGTGAGTGGGTGCTCGACCCGCTGACCGGCACCTACAAGATGGGTGCGCGCATGCTCGACGGTACCCAGACCGTCGAATGGACCAATGCTTGGGGGGACACCACCAGGGCGACTTTGCCGACTCTCAATGAGCTACGGCAGGCGGTTCTCGCCACCGGGCGCGATGCCCTGACCTGGGACGACGTGCTCGATCTGCGCATGCGCGACGAGCATGGCAAGCTGATTGATTTTGATGCAGCTACCGCCGGTGTGCAGGCCAAGGGCTCCGGCGAACCCCTGCTGCTCGACATGAACCCGGTCTTCGACGGTAAACACCTCTTCAGCGCGCTGAACCCCGATGCAGCATCTAAGTTGGGGCAGGACATTCTGCTTCTCAAGACTTCGATTGCGAACGGCCCGCTCGGTAGCATGGGTTATGAGTTCGGATACGGAACGGTCTCTCAGACCGGTGCAGTCGATACGGTCAATCTTAGCGACAGCTCCACCATTTATCTCAAGGTTCCGGCCGGAGGAATGGGTCCTGGCACGCCTGCGATGACGCTTACAGGTGCAAGTGCCCTCTATTTCTGGGTGAACTTCTCCGACTTCAGCATCAAGACTTCGATGCAGGCGGGCAGCATGGTGATCGGCGCGGTCTCCGACGACGTGCACAATGCGGTGTCCGACATCCTGCTTGCTTCCGTCGGTACCCACTACATCGCCGGTGATGGCCGCGTGAACGAGAATATCGGTCTCACCGCCGTCCACCATGTTTTCCACGAAGAACATAATTTCCAGATCGACAACATCATCCGCTCGCTCTTCGACCTTGACCGCCGCGAAGTGGCGCTCGACATGAATGGCACCTATGGCCACGACGTGCTGAAGGATTGGCAGGTTGCCGTGAGTGCATCCGGTCAGCCGAGCAATGCCAATGTGGTGATTGCGAATGGCCACTATGAGGCCGGTGCAGGCGCCGTGCTGGCGATCGATGCCGATGGCAATTATTATGTGACGAGCTCAGCTTTCAGCGCCAATACCCACTATGTCACGATCAAGGGCACCGATCTGGTGGTCGAGAACGGTCAGGTGATGAATGCCTGCGTCGCCACCGGCAGCTGCACCTATGCAGACGGTTATGTTTCGTGGAACGAGGACAGCCTGTTCAATGCCGCCAAGATGACGGTTGAAATGGAGTACCAGCATACGGCCGTCGACCAGTTCGCGCGCACCATCACGCCGAACATCGCGGAATTCGTCGGCTACAACACGAGCGTTGATCCGACTGTATCTGTAGACTTCTCACAGGTCGCCTATCGCTTCGGCCATTCGACCCTTCGCGAATCCATCGATCTGATGGATCCCAATGGCTCGATATCGGACTCGGTCATGCGGGTCGCCCTTGAGCGCGCCTTCCTGCAGCCCGACAAATACGGGGCTGTCGGCGCCGGGGCGATCGCGCTCGGCATGACCCATCAGCAGGCCAATGAAATCGACGAATTCCTTACACCCGCGATGAACCAGGGCCTGCTTGGCCAGCCGCTGGATCTCGCAGCAATCAACATCGCCCGTGGCCGCGATCTCGGCATCCCGACCCTCAACGAAATGCGCGCGGCGATCGGTCTCACCGTGTATGCGAGTTGGGCAGATTTCGGCAAAGCGATGATCCACCCGGACAATCTGGTGAACTTCATTGCCGCCTATTCCTTCGACGGCAATGTCGACCGTGCCCAAGTTCTGATTGATCTCTCTTCGGCGAAGTCGACAGATGCGAACTATGCGACGCTGCTCGCCAACGAGTGGGGTTATACCGTTCGTGACGCGGTGAATTTCCTGAACAATCTCGGCGATTCCACCCTGCCAAAAATGTATGGGGCCGGTGGCTTCAACCAGATCGACACCTGGCTCGGTGGCCTTGCGGAAGCCCATGTCACCGGCGGTCTTTTGGGTGAAACCTTCGACACTATCTTCGTCGATCAGATCACCCGGTTGATGGACGGTGACCGCTTCTACTATCTGCAGCGGCTCTCCAACATTCCCTATGGCCAGCAGATCATCGACGAACAGTTCAAGGACATCATCGAGCGCAACACCGGCGTCGAGCACCTGAACGGTTCGGCCTTCGCCTATGCCGACCAGTATTACGACCTCGGCCGCAATGCGACCGGCACCAATTCTGCGGCGCCGACGGCGGAGCAGGTCGCCAGCCAGCACAAATACGGCACGGTCCTTTCCGGTAATCCGAATATCGGGATCTATTCCGATGGCGGTTCGACGGATCTCCTGAACGGCGATCTCGTGACGATCAACGGCAAGACTTATGTCCAGGACCTGCGCGTCGAAAACGATCCAACCGCGGACAACAATTTCGGCCTCGGTCTTGATGGCATGCCGAATTCGGGGGCCGACTCCAACGAGGTGATTGTTGGAACTAACCGGGACGATTTCATCTACGCCCGCGTCGGTGACGACACGATCTACGGCGAGGACGGACGCGACATTCTTTACGGAGGCGCCGGCATCGACCGCCTTTATGGCGGGGCCGGGGCCGACGTCATCTACGGCGACGATGGCGGCGACCTGATCGACGGCGGTGACGGGGACGACGTTCTCTTCGGCGGCCAAAGTGCCACGGCTGCCGCTGGTCTGGATCAAATCATTGGTTCAGCGGGCAATGACTATGTCGATGGCGGCATTGGCATCGACAAGTTGAGCGGATCCGAGGGCGACGACGTCATTTTCGGCGGCCAGGACACTGATCCCTTCACCCATGGTGGTGATGGAAACGACTACATTGATGGCGGTGGCAGCGGTGATCTGCTCTGGGGCGACAATGGTGACGACGTCATCGTCGGCCAGGCGGACCAGGACATCGTGGCTGGCATGGAAGGCGACGACATCCTGCGGCCTGGTCCGTTGTCCCAGTCGCTCACCAATGGTGGCGACGAAGTGATGGGTGGCGATGGGACCTCGGATGCCGGCAATGACGGAAAGGGTGTAGGCTTCGACCTGCTCGACCTGTCGGACTGGCAGAAGGCGCCGAAGGGAGCGACCTTTGACCTTGTCAACCAGAGCAACCCTCTTCCTGCGATCGACGGGGCGCCACAGTTCCCGGCCGTCGCTCAGATCGAGGGGGTGATCGGCACGCAGAACGCTGACACATTTGTGGGTGATACCGGCAACAACTGGCTAATCGGTGGTTCTGGTGATGACACGCTGGCTGGCAGCGTTGGCAATGACCTGATCATCGGTGACGGAATCCGACTGGATACGCTGATTGGACGCTACCTGGGGAACCCGGTCAATGCGAGCATCTACAACGCCTATTTTGATGGGGCCTCACACCGAGCCATGGGCTACTCCGATGCGGACGAGACGCTCGGAAACCCGAAAGCAGTCAAACTTGAAACAAATAGTTTGCTGGATGCCGTCGGTTGGGGGGACCAGAAGCACTTCACCGAACTGCTTAAGTCGGCGATGTTCAAGGATTATGTGCTCGGCGGCAGCGACGTCACGACGCTCTACCGCAACGGCGATGCCTCGCTGCCCGGCCAGACCGGCGAGCAGACGGGAACCATGGGCGACGGCGGAACGGCCGGCAGCCATGACAAGGCAGTGTTTGTCGGAAACTATGCCGACTATCACGTGACCACTCTGTTCTTCGACCTCGTCGCGCGGACTCTGGTCCAGACAGCGGGCCCCAACACCATTCAGGTCGTCAAGATCGAGGACACGGTTTCCGGCCGCGATGGCACAGATGTCGTCGTCGGGGTGGAGTCCTTCCAGTTCGCTGACCGGACGATCACGATCGGCAAGCCGAGCGTCGACCTGCACGCCTTCGACAACGGCAATTATCGTGACCAGTTTTCCAGTAGCACTTACGCCGGATCCAACGGCACTACGCCCTGGACGACCGACTGGACCGAAACGAACGACCGCGCCGGCCAAATCAACAATTCCGGTGAGATTCGCCTGAACAACAACAGCCTCGAGTTCGGCCGTGACACCGGCAATCCTGCCAATCCGCTGGGCGCGACGATCACCCGTGGTCTGGATCTCTCTGCGGTTGGCGCCAACGGGAACGCCACACTCAGCTTCAGCTGGTCGCAGAACAATCAGAACCGGCTCGACGCCAATGAAACGGTCCAGGTCCAGTTCTCGGCCGATGGCCAGACATGGACGACGCTGGACACGCTCGGCAACGGGTTCAACGCCACCAACGGCCAGTTGGCCTTCAACCTGACGGGTCCCTTTACCAACAACGCAGCGGTGCGCTTCGTCTTCAGCGGCGTGACCGACAATGGTGGGTTCCAGCGGGAATACATCCGGATCGACAATGTCGACGTGTCCTACAAGGCGCCCGTCAACGATGGCAACAACTGGCAGGGTACGTTCACCGAAAACGGCAATTCGGTTGCGCTGGCTCTGAACTCCGGGGTCTCCAATGCCGATACCTTCGCTTCGGCGCGGGTCGTGTTGAAGAACACCGAAGCCGGCGACGATCTGACGACGACGGGTATTTCTGCCAGCGGCAACAACCGGACGTACAACGTGGTGAAGACGATCCGTCCGGATGGCGCGATTCAGCTTGACGTCACCCTCAGGACCGGGTTGCCGATGACGGCCGTCCAGGTTCAGGCCGCGATCGATGCCGTGCGCTTCTCGAACGGATCTAATACGCCGGCGACCACCGATCGAGTGATCGAGGTGACCGTCAACAATGGGATCATGGACAGCGATCCTGCGGTCGCGACCATCCATGTGGTGGCTGTCGATGATCCGATGGTGGCCAACAGTGACAACGTCATCACCAATGCAGGCAACAACAGCGCGTTCTCGGTTCCGCTCTGGACGCTGCTGGCCAACGACAGCGACCCGGATAGCCCGCTCGGGATTTCATCACTGTCGAACAGCAACAGCCTGACAGCCGTCTTGCAGGCATCGAGCGTCACCGTCACGGATACGGGCGGCAACTCCCCCAATGGCGGCTCGTTCACCTATCGCGGCACCGGAAATGACACCGCGAATGTCACCGTCACAGAGGCGACAACACAGAATAACCCGAACGGCAACATCACGGGAAGCAACAACAGCGACATCATCATTGGTGACGCCCGCAACTCGACCATCACCGGCGCGCAGGGCAACGATATCGTGCTGGCCGGCGCTGGCGACGACACCATCGTGTGGAATGCCAATAGCAACGGCAACACAGACGGTCGCGACTTCATCGACGGCGGCACCAATGGTCTGACCGGCGACACCTTCGTCCTGAATGGACGGGCGAATACTGCTGAGCGTTTCGACATCTATACCCGCGCCGAATTCCTGGCGCTGGCGAATGCGGCGTCACTGCTCGGTAGCCTGGGCCTGAACGTCGACACCGAGATCGTTATCACGCGGTCGACGTCAGGCCAGAACGGCTCTGTCACGATCGTTGCGGAACTCGACAATATCGAGGAAATCCGGATCAACACGCTCGACGTCACCGCCAACAACGGCGGCGGCCTGGATCAGGGCAACGTCGCTGGCGATGCAGTCGCCGTGCATGGGGATTTCACGACCACGAGCCTGAAATACTCGACGATCACCATCGAGGGGTCGAACGGCAATGACACCGTCGACATTTCCGACCTGCGTTCGGCACACCGCATCGTGTTCCGGTCGAATGGCGGCAACGACACGATCGTCGGGCCGCTGCGTGCCCAAGATGTGATCGAGGTGCCGGCCGGCATGGATCCGGCGGGCTACCACACGGTCGAGAACGGGGACGGCACCATCACCCTGTCGAATGGCAGTCATTCCATCACCTGCTACGGCAATGCCCCGACACTTGCTCCGGCGACGGGCGATGTCGGTGGTGTGGATGGCGACGATACCGTGCCGCCGGGTGACGACGGTGCAGGTCCGCAGCCGGATGACGATCTTCCGCCTGTCGATGATGTCGACGACGACGCTGACGCGGATGGTGGTGCCGACGATGACGCCGCTGTGCTTCCGCATACCATGATCGGAACGGATGCCCATGACGCGCTGAGCGGTGGCACGGGCGAGGACACGCTCCTCGGCGGCAACGGAAATGATGTGCTGTCCGGCGGTGGCGGGGCCGACATTCTGCATGGCGATGCTGGCGACGACGTGCTGCTTGGCGGTGATGGAGCGGATGTACTGTCCGGTGGAATGGGCAGTGACGAGATCCATGGCGGGCATGCCGGTGACGTGATCTTCGGCGGCGAGGGTGACGAGCTGATCTTTGCCGACGGCGGAAACGACGTGATCGAAAGTGGTGCGGGTGCAGACAGGGTCTGGGCCGGTGCCGGCGACGACGCGGTGCTCGCCGCAACCGGCGACGGCGATGACACCTACTACGGCGACGAAGGGATCGACACGCTGAACTATGCCGTCAGCAGTGGCAATCTGACGGTGGATCTCGGCAATGGCTTCATGGCCCGGGGCAGCGTCAGCGGCGGGACGACCGGCAGCGATACCTTCTACGGTTTCGAGAACTTCGTCGGCGGATCGGGCAATGACACGATCACGGCATCAGCCGCCGTCAACATCATCGATGGCGGCCTCGGTGAAGACGTCTTCAAGTTCAACTCGGCGGCGCAGGCCAATGGCGACACGATCTACGGTTTCCAGACCGGTGACCGTATCGATTTCAGCGGCATGGGACACCTCACGCTGCAGGGTGGCACCACCCTCGACGCTCTGGGCGAAATCTCCGTCACGCAGGAGGTGCATGACGGGCATGAACTCACGGTGATCCGGGGCAATACCCAGGGCGACCATACTGCGGATTTCGAACTGTCGATCGACGGTCGTCACAACCTGACAGTCAACGACTTCATCGGCGTGTCCTGACGCCCAGCTTTCAAAGCGGCGAGCTCGGCCGGAGATCCGGCCGAGCGGGTAAATTTGGCGTGGGGGTAATCATGAGTAAGAACGCAAATTACAAGATCAAGGGACTGGGATCCCTGATTGGCTTCGTCTTCGGCCTGTCCGGTCTCATCAATCTGCTGGCCCTGACGGGCGCGCTCTACATGCTGCAGATCTACGATCGGGCGCTGACCAGCGGCAGTGTGCCGACCCTGATCTGGCTTTCGGCCATCGCGCTTGGCCTCTATCTCTTCCAGGGCGCCTTCGACGTCATCCGATCGCAGATCCTGGTCCGCTTCGGGGCTAACGTGGATCGCAACATCGCGCCACTCGTGCACCGCGTGGTCATCGACATGCCGCGCTACGGCTATTCGCCCTCGGAAGCGGCAGAGCGAGGCCGGGACGTCGATACGGTTCGTGGCTTCCTGTCCGGATCGGGACCTGTGGCGCTCTTCGATCTGCCGTGGATCCCGATCTATCTGGTTTTTGTCTGGCTGCTGCATCCGGTGCTCGGCATGTTGACGGTAGCCGGCGCCGGGGTGCTGGCCTGCATCACGGTGGCGGCGGAATTGCTGTCTCGCCGGTTCACTCGCGAAATGAGCCGCTCGGCGGCGATGCGTGGCAATGTCGCTGACAACAATCTGCGCAACGGAGATATCCTGCATGCCATGGGCATGATGGAACGGGCCGTCGAGCGTTTCGAAAGCGCGAACAAGCGTCATCTGTCCACGCAGACCGCCACCTCTGACATTTCCGGAACCTTTGCCAGCATTTCCAAGGTTCTCAGAATGATCCTGCAATCGGCGATATTGGGTCTTGGTGCCTATCTCACGATCAAGGGCGAAATGTCGGCGGGCTCGATCATCGCCTCGTCGATCCTGACTGGCCGGGCGCTGGCGCCCGTCGACCAGGCAATCGCGCAATGGAAGAGCGTCGTCGCCGCCCGACGCGGCTGGGCGCGGATCAAGGAGACACTCGGAGCGCTGGACAAGACGGAGATCCGGTTTGATCTTCCGGCCCCAAAAGAAAGCCTCGTTGTCGAGGCGATCACGACGGTCGCTCCTTCGACCGGCACGGTCCTGATCAATGAAATCAGTTTCCAGCTCCAGGCCGGGCAGGCGCTGGCCCTGATCGGTCCGAGCGGCGGTGGCAAGACTACACTCAGCAAATCGATCTTGGGTATCTGGCCGACCTTGCGGGGTGCTGTCCGGATCGATGGAGCCGACATCAAGCAGTGGCCCAGCCGGTTCTTCGCCCGCAGTGTCGGTTACCTGCCGCAGGAGATCTGCCTGCTCGATGGAACGATCGCCGACAACATCGCCCGTTTCGACCCCGATGCGGAATCCCGGATGATCATTCGTGCAGCCATGGCTGCGGGGATCCACGAAATGATCCTGCATCTTCCGCAGGGCTACCAGACGGAAATCGGGCCCTCTGGCCAGATGCTGTCGGCCGGGCAGCGCCAGCGTATCGCGCTTGCAAGAGCGCTCTACGGAGATCCCTTCCTGGTCGTATTGGACGAACCCAACTCGAACCTCGATGCCGAAGGCGAGGAGGCACTGATGAAAGCGATCGCCAGGGTGCGCGAGCGCGGGGGGATTGCGATCATCGTTGCGCATCGTCCAAGTGCGCTCCAGCCTTGTGACATGATCGGCGTGGTCCAGAACGGTAAGCTCGTCTCCTTCGGGCCAAAGGATGACATCATCAAGGTCCCTGCGAACCTTCCGGAAAAGCGGCCGATGCCGTCCCGGCTGATGCAGCCGGCAGCGGAGTGAGGATGCCATGGACCTCGATCTAACCCATGGCCGCGATCCGGCCTTTCGCCTCGTCAGTGAGGACCCGGCCCTTGGCAGGGCGCCGGCCCGGCGTTTCGACGTCACGGACAGGCCGGATCGAACCTTCTTCTCGCACGGGGTCTTTGCCGTTCTCTCCATGGGCTTCGGGAGCTATTTCGGCAATCTGCGGGAAGCGCTCAATCCGTCGCCGCATGCGGCGCAGCCTGACATGGGGCACCGGGCCGCCGATATCGCGGCGGAGCAGGGCCCAGCGCCACAGAGTGTCGAGCCCGAATCCTTAGACCTCGCCGCATTCTGGCAGAGTTTCGTCGAGCAATTCGATGATGTCGTGAAGATGGCCGGCAGGCCTCGTCCTCATCATTCCGTCCTGCGGTATGATCTGAGCGACTTCCAGT
>NNBU01000036.1_pt1 | contig 122065 bp, 99 predicted proteins | sample 1173781 | NCBI WGS metagenome assembly NNBU01 (sample SAMN07173937, study PRJNA388173) | plant metagenome | biome: Plant school; feature: Soil; material: Symbiotic tissue of Blasia pusilla L.; isolation source: symbiotic tissue sample KVJ2 | host: Blasia pusilla | place: Norway: Troms, Kvaloya...
CCTGTCTCATAGCTAAAGTCCTCTGAAGAGGACTAAGATAGCGCAAAAATTTTCAGTCTACTTCAGTAGACTTGAGCAATTAGTCAGGGATTTACAATCCCTGGCGGACGTGCGGTTTCGCGTTAAGTTGACACGTATGGGCATGCTGTGCCCCTACGGGTGTACCTCACGTCAACGATAACCGCTATAAATAATCTGAATAAAGCAGAAATAATTTAATAATGCGCGAACTACTGAAATGAGAAAGCATTCAAGCCTTTTGCTTGCTGAATCTACCGAAATGAGTAAGCAATCAAGCATTTTGAGAAAGCATTCAAGCCTTTTGCTTGCTGAATCTACTGAAATGAGTAAGCAATCAAGCATTTTTAGAAAGCATTCAAGCCTTTTGCTTGCTGAATCTACTGAAATGAGAAAGCAATCAGGCATTTTGCTAATTAAATTGCTCAATTACTGAAAAACGGAGGTCTTAAACTCTTCCAAGCAGAATAGAATTAAGACCTCCTATACTTTTTAGTTGCAGTAGGTTCTTTGTGACAGAGTAGGATCTAACACAAAGGGATTCTCATTACCTTGGGGCGTTTTAGCGATCGCATGACTGCGTGCTACCTCACCAGCATCAACTGGATCGTTAGCTTGCCACTTACAGAGAGTATCCTTTTGTATCTGAAAGAAGTTTGCATTTGCCAGTTCTGGGTAGACTGTACGGAAATAGAAAATTATCCGAGCAATATCTCCTTTTTTCGCCTCCCGTGGTTCAAAGAATCCCCGTCTAAATTCACTGTACTTGTCAATATCTTGAGGACTCGGTTTGACACTCAGTTCTTCATCGTCGAGATACCAAGACGTAGTTTGATTATCAGGAATATCTCCAAATGGAAAGTTTGAGCGATCGCTGTTAATTTCCTCACGTGAAGCAAAGAGGTTATGCAAATCGCTTTTTGCTGGGCCTTCAGCTCCCAGACTCTGCGGCCAAACGTGTTCAGCATTGATTTTGTGTCGTGCAGCTTCCTCTCTGGGTTTGTTTGAATTTTGGTTGAGCGGAACACTGTAACCAGCGTAGATATCTGTGACTATACCGCCTTGGTTATCTATTTTGGTGTAGAGCAGATCGCGGGCGCTACCATAGCCAAGGCTAGCAAGAGGAGAGTAAAGGCTATCCAGTTTTTTCAGTAAATCCTCTCCAGAAATACCAGAAAGAATCGTACTTGGTGTAACTGCTGGTTCAGGACTAGTAACTGGGACTGATGGAATAGGAGTAGTCTCTCCAAGAACTGACAAAGCAAACCGAGCAATCACAGGGTCGTGATCGCTAGCTGACCTAGAAATACCTGCGTTAACGTGAACAGCATTTATCTCAGGATTTCCATTGTTAAATAAGTTTGGGGTAACTAGGATCTGGTCAATTTGTTCCTTGCTTCCTTGAAAGACAAAAGAAAAGCGGTCTTCCGGTGGAATACTGTTGACCAAGTTTTTTAGCTGACTTCCTGCAAGAGCTTTTATCGGCTCGGAGTCTGGAGTATCATTCAGATCGCCAAGAACGATAATATTTGCATTTGGGTCAGCAGTTAAGCGATTTGCAACAAATTTGTTAACAATTGTTGCTTGCTTTATCCGTTTTGGGTTGGAATTCGCTCCTCCGCTTTTAGAAGCAAAGTGATTGTTTATCAGAGTGACGGGAATATTGTTGAAAGTAAATTCACCCACCAAAGGTTTGCGACTGTCTGAAAAAGCTGGGTCATCCGCAAAGCGTTCAAGTTTCTGTAGCTTAACTCGTTGAGGATTGAACAAAAAGCCTACCCGGATATTGCCACCTGGTTGTCCTCCATCCAATCCGTTCTGAGGAGGAATTTCTTGATACTCATAAGCTGGGCCTCCTACAGATTGGATAGAACTGATCAAAGTCTCAGCAGTTAGAGCAGCATCAACCACCGAACTCAACTCAGCTCCATCATTGTCTTGTACTTCTTGCAAAGCAATAATGTCTGGTACTTCAAGATTAGTAACAATCTGGTTTGCCAAAGCTGTAAACTTACCGCTTCTTACATCATCATCGACGTTTCTAGTCGAATTGCGATCGACCCTAGAAACGTTTTCCCTTTTAGGATCAAGGTTTTCAACATTGAAAGTGGCAACCGTTAATTGCGTAGGACTTCCTACCAAAGATGTAATTTCTACACCATAAGCAATTCCTGAAGGAAGGCAGAATGCAAGAAAAACAATCAGTAGTGTCTGTAAGACTTTTCGGATAGAACTCATGAACATTGTCCTTAATTGCAAATAGACACTAAATTCAGTTGGAGCATTATCCCAAAGAGATGAGAAACAAAGAAATTGAAGTTTTTCTAAAGCCAAATGGCTTTAGAAAAACAATCTATCTGTCTCAACTCAAATCAAGCATTGAGTGCAAGTTTGTTTTTCTATTAAGAGGTATACTTAGTTCGACTTTGTCTAAAATTAAGAATTTGCTTCATTTATACGGCAAAAACCCTAGATTTTTGACAAAACTTTTACCATGTCACTGATTCTCGGTGAAATCGAAAAAGTAAAACTACAGTCCCACAAAGGTTTTAGCCCTAGCAATCGCGTTCCTAGAGAATGGATAAAGTCGAGCTATGATTTCAAAGAAGAAATCATAGCAATGATACAGCAATTATTTCATATTTATCAACTTGTTATTAAGTTACTCTATGCTACTAAATTGGAAAGAGAGCATCCCATTTTATTTGCAAAAAGGATGAAAAGTTAAGGTAGGAGGGAATCAGGTGAAAATAAACCATAAGCTTAACCATTAATTATATTTTCCTTAATATTTGTGAGTGCGATCGCAAGCATTTAATAACCTCTTATACCGACGTATTAAATTATCTATAAACTTGAGTATTGATCATTAAAATCAGTAAAAATTTGTCAATCCCAGTTTTATCCTCACTCTTTAAGAGTGTTCCACAAAATAAATGATCCAAAACCCGTCATTGCGAACGCAATGACAACTGGGTATTTTTTTACTTGGAGTACTCTAAGACCCTCTTGAAATCTTGGTTTTCGGATTGTTATAAACAATGTAACTAATGCACAGACTTAAATCTATCTGTCCCTTTCATGGGTAATTGCCAAGCATTGAAAAAACTCCAATCTTCAAGATGAGCCTAGCTTATTAGCAGATACTTGTTTTGATGTATAGATTTTTCGGAAATAGCTACTTCACAAAACTATGATTTTTCATGACATAAAATGTAACTACTTTCTCAGAAAAACTTAATGAATTTATTAATTAAATTTTGCATATTTTAAATATAGCGGTTATCTTACACTACGGAAAGCCTCTATACGTCTATGGATGCAATACACTTTGACCTCTCTCCTAAAAGGAGCTACGGTTTACCCCCCTTAATCCCCCCTTATAAAGGGGGGAAAAAGAAATCTAGTTCCCTCCCCTTTATAAGGGGGGGAAAAAGAAATCTAGTTAATCCCCCCTTATAAAGGGGGGAAAAAAGAAATCTAGTTCCCTCCCCTTTATAAGGGGAGGGTTAGGGTGGGGTAAAACCTTGGTTAATCAGCGATTTCAGACTTGTGTGTACACCGTAGCCTAAAAGGAGAGAGGCTTTGAATCTTACTCCCCTTCCCTTGTAGGGAAGGGGCTGGGAGTTAGGTCTGTATTCTACTCAACTGAGAAGCGCTATATAAGTAATGAGTTAAACATCAATAGCAAAGGTAAGCAATACAAAATTACCAGATTTCTAAAAAGTTAATAATCTGAGTAAATCCAAGCATTACTAAGACAAATAGAGCATTTTACGAGTTACTTAAGACTGCCATAGTTAATCAACTTAATGTTAACTGGGGAGAAAAATATGCTAGAAGTAAATAACTTGTTTAACCAAGTCGAGCCACTTTCATACCTAAAGATTGCCCAACCAGAAAACAAAAACGTCGAGGCGCTAGCAGACACCTGGAGTCATTACCTTAAAACTTTACGTGAAGCGATCGCTGAGTCAAATACAGCCAAGCAAACTGCCCAAAGAGATTACGAAAAAGTCCAAGCTCTTGCGATCGCTTGGGAAAAAAAAATGCAAATTGCCTTGAGCAACTCCAGCGAAGATCGGGTTCATCAAGCATTAGCGAATAAACAAATTTATACCGCAAGAGCACGACAACTAAAAACCTTGGTAGAACGTCACACTATCCATATCGATACCCTTAAAACTCAACTGGCTTTTTGGGAAAATCAGCTACTTACTTAAAGCTTTTACAACACACATACTTCCAGAGAATTTAGTAATAATACAGATAATGTTTTGTGCTGTGTTAGGAGTCATTGAGAAAGAAGCAGAGAAGACGCCGGAGCAGTAGAAGAATAACTAATAGTTATTGATCAATGCCCAATCCCCAGCTTTTTCGTTGTTCTGCATAAGTTCCAAGTATTTTGCTCATTAACCGTGCCACTATAGAAAATAGAGCTGCAAATTGAGCAATAGGAAGACTAAAGAACACTGTGCAGATAACCTTCTTAGGGACGAGTTCCGGTGTACCTACGCGATCGCGCAATGTTTCTAGTGTCGCCCTGAGATTACCCCAAAGGGCAGAACTGTGGTTATTCGACTGTGGCGAAGGTACTCAACATCAAATTATGCGGAGTGAACTGAAAATCAGTCAACTCTCCAGAATTTTTATCACCCACATGCACGGCGACCACATCTTTGGCTTGATGGGACTGCTTGCGACTTGCGGCTTGGCTGGCAATGTAGAACGAATTGATATCTATGGGCCACCTGGATTAAATGATTACATCCAATCAGCTTCACGTTACTCCTACACGCACTTTTCTTACCCAATCAAAGTTCACGCCGTCCGTCCAGGGGTAATTTACGAAGACGAGGACTTCACCGTTAGCTGCGGTAATTTGCATCACCGGATTACAGCTTTCGGCTATCGTGTAGCCGAAAAAGACCGGACAGGACGTTTTGATGTGGAAAAAGCCAAGGCATTGCAAATTCCTCCTGGTCGCATTTATGGTCAACTCAAACGCGGCGAAACCGTTACCCTTCCCGATGGACGGGTGATTGATGGCGCTCAATTATGCGGCCCTACAGAAATTGGTCGAAAGATTGCCTATTGTACAGACACAATTTATTGTGATGGTGCAGTGGAATTAGCTCATGATGCAGATGTCTTAATTCACGAAGCAACCTTTGCCCATCAAGATGCAGATATGGCTTTTCAGCGATTGCATTCCACAACAACAATGGCAGCACAAACAGCTTTAGCTGCTGGAGCACATCGACTGATTATGAGTCATTTCAGTCCCCGCTATGCTCCGGGAAATACCTTGGAGTTGAAGGATCTCCTCAAAGAAGCCCGTGCTATTTTTCCCCGTACTGATATGGCTCACGATTTCATGATTCATGAAGTACCGAGACGACGGGAAGTACAGTTAACCAAGGTGAGCGTTTAAATTTTGGTTTGGATTTTAGATTTTAGATTTCTTATTGAACCCTTATAATCTAAAATCTAAAATTAACCAGAATTTATTTTGGAGTTTAGTATTGTAACTCATACCATCCAGCAAATAGATAGCAGTTTAGTTTTACGAGTAAGTAAACTAGTTAACCAACAATTTACGGCTAACTAGGTGTATTGAGAATATACAAATAGTATGGTTTAAAGATTTTCATCAATGTGTTTTTTAGATTACAAGTTATAAAAAAACTTTAGTATATAGTAGTGTTGTAAATCAGAGAATTTTTTACTTAAATATTTCAAAAAATAATTAATTTTTCGTCAAGATTTTTCTTCTTTAAATAAAATATTCATTAAAAATTTATTCTTCCACCACTGATTAAGAATTTATATGCATGAATTGATGAACATGAAAGCGCCAGTTGGCATAATATTGTGCCAAGTGAGTTTGTCATGGTTGGAAGAAGAATTAAGTATGCTATTGCGGCTATTAGGTGTAAAAAAACATTTTTCATAAATCTTCCAAATAAATATAGTGTTTCGATATTAGAGGAGTTTGATAGTGGCTAAGACTAGTCTGAATCAAGAGCAACCGATTACTACTTCAGCACAAGGCGCAGTTGACATCAGACAACTACCTACTATTTTGCTTCGCCGACGCTTTCTGATCTTGGGAGTTTCCTGTGTAGTAATGTCAGCTGCTAGCATCTTGGCTGTAATTGCCAAACCTACTTACCAAAGCAATATGCAGATATTGGTAAGTTCTAATTTATCCGAAGGGGCACAGTCAAATAATCTTCCACTAGGGGTAGATAATCAGGTTACTGATTCCAACTCTCAAGTTATTGATTCTACTACTCAGATGAAACTCATGCTGAGTTCTAAGCTGCTCCAGAAAGCTGTAAACTTACTTCATTCTGATTATCCTGATATTACTTTACAAGATATCAATGGTCAAAAAGAACAGAGCCAAAAAGCACCGATAAAAGTCACTCCTGAAGATAAAGCTGTAGAAAATAATAAAGTTTTTAATCAAGTATTTGAAGTTTCTTTCAATGATGACGATCCAGTTAAAGCACAAAGAGTACTTCAAGCTTTGCAGAAAGTCTATCAAAACTACAACAAAGAGCAACAAAAAGAACGTCTGAATCAGGGACTAGCTTTTGTAAATGCTCGTCTACCTGAGATCAGAAAAGAGGTGAGTAAAGCTGATAAAAATTTGGAACAATTTCGCCAGAAACATAAATTACTCGATCCCGAAGTCCAAAGCAAAATCCTCCTAGAATCCATAGCGGATATTCAACAACAGTTACAAACAACTCGTGCCAACCTTCAAGATGTAAACGCTCGCTACGAGAATCTAGAGCAACAAATAGCGTCCTCATCCCAGCAGAATACACTAATTTCTTCTCGTTTAAATCAGTCAAGCCGCTATCAAGCACTATTGAGTGAAATTCAAAAGACTGAACTAGCTTTGGCTAAGGAGCGGCTACGATATACAGACGATTACCCATCTGTACAAAAACTAAAGCAACAACGCCAAAGTCAACTGTCGCTATTACGAGAAGAGGTGAAAACTATTGCTAATAGCACTAAGGGAGAACCGCTTTTAAAAGGGCAAATAGTTGGGGTTGATCCAAAGCTAGTAGATGAGTTAATTCTGGTGCAGACAACTGTTTTAGGACTAACTGCTAATGAAAAAAATCTAACTGAATCAGAACAGCGACTCCGCTCTGAGCTAAACAAATACCCAAGCTTAATAGCAGAATACAACCGTCTGCTGCCAAAGGCAGAAACTAGCCGCAAAACCCTTGAACAACTGCTACAGGCGCAACAGTCTTTGGGACTGAAAATTGCTCAGGAAGGATATAACTGGCAAGTTTTGGTAGAACCTACTTCGGGTACTTATACAGGGAGTAACAGATTATTACTTTTGGTTGGGGGAGCGGTGATTGGGCCGATTTTAGGTATTTTAGCTGCCCTGATTTTGGAAAAATTTAATGACGCTATTTATTGTGCAGGAGATATCAAGAAACTGACAAACTTACGTGTACTAGGTTCAGTACCAAAATTACCGTCGCGTGGTGTCAAAAAGCAACGACTGGGACTGCCTTGGAATCGGCGACGAAGCTCAGATTCTTCTGTCATAGAAGCCAGTACTAAATTGCCTGTCCATGAAACCTTGGACATGATCTATCAAAATATTCAAATATTAAAATATCCCTTACCCTTCAAGTCGCTGATGTTTACTTCAGCATTACCAGGGGAAGGAAAGACAACCTTAGTATTAGGGCTTGTGGCTAGTGCTATCCGAATGCATCGACGGGTATTAGTTATTGATGCTAATTTGCACAATCCTAGCCTGCACAAAATTCTAGAACTATCCAACGACTGGGGACTATCTTTGTTATTAGTTGATGAGACAACTACTCATTTTCAAGATTACATCCAGCCTATTCATCCTTCAATTGATATTTTGACTGCTGGGCCGGAACCAGAAGACACGGTGAAGTTGCTCAGTTCTCAACGGATGAAAGAACTAATAGAGTTATTTGAGCAAAATTATGATCTAGTGCTGATAGATGCTCCATCTATTTTAGGTACAGTTGATGCCAGAATTGTGGCATCTTTTTGCAATGGTATTGTGATGGTAGAGCGCATGGGGAAAGTGACTCGAACTGAACTGACTCAAGCAACAGAAATTTTGAGTAAGTTGAATTTAATTGGAATTATCGCTAATGAAGTGAGCAGTTCTCAAAAGGCATTGGCATCGTAAATCGAAGAAGAAAAGTTTCTCTTCCACAGTAAGTAAGATTTGGACGATTCACTTTTTGCAAAACCCTCAACAGTTTTTCTTCCAAAGCAACCTTTGTTGTCGAAATCTCTGATCGCATTTATCTGTTTTCAGGATTGATTAAAATAGCTTTTGGTTGATTAGCATTAAATAGAGAAGCAGACAAAAGAATAATCGGTTTGTTTGTCTGGTTTTCTCCAAAATGAATCATTCCAGCAGATTCAACTAAAGAATCTCCCACTGTAAGCTGTATAGTTTTCCCTTTTTGAAGAATCATTTCTATGCCATTAGCTTTTGTTACTTTAGCCTCTCCTTCCACAACAGTATAAGTTAAAGTTCCTGCCTCTACTCGTTCAATCTGCATTCCCGGATGAGTATGAGTAGGGAGTCTTGTTTTTGGTGCGATGGTATAGCGTACAAGCTCAAGAATCTGCTTTTGATCGACAGTTGGATAACCACTCGCTAAAACTTTGCGGGTAACAGATTGAGTGTAAGTATTGGGTGAGGAGGTTTCTTGGCTGTTAACAGTTACGGTGTCAAAAGCCAGGATTGCTAAAGGAAGAATCACAGACAGTTTTCTCATCTTAAAAGTTTTTTGTTTGAGGTAATTTAATAGACATTATGACTAGCCCTTTCAAGGTGACTGGTAAAATCTCTTTTTTTCTCTCTGCGCTGCGCCAGTTGCTTCTCCCAAGGGGAGACGCTGCGCGTAGCTTGCTTCCCCGCAGGGGTACAAGTCGGGGAACCCGCCCAACGCACTGGCTTCTCTGTGACTCTGCGGTTTAAAAGTAATTTTTTGAACCACAGAGGCGCAGAGAACACAGAGTAAAGAGAAATTATTATCCAAAAATTTCACCACCTTGAAAGGGCTAACATTATGACTTACGCATTGGCAAGAAATACAAAATATGAATCAGGTTAAGACTACATATTTCGTAGGGGTTTAGTATACTTTACCCCTACAGCACAATCTATTTACGGTTAATGTCTTCATAGAAGAATCACTGTGAAGCACACACGCTCCACGGTACTCCGTTCAGTGTGTGGAGTATTTCACTAGGTGTTAATGCACTGCTTAACAATAGCAATAACTAGCGCCATTGAGCATTGGAAACAAGGAGAGGAAAGGAATTTTACCCCTGCCTCGTGCCTTGTTCACCTGATTTTTACCTTATAGCTAAAGCAAAATGCATAATTAGTAGGAGGTGGCAACCTCCTGCGTTGGAGAAGTGTCTCATCTTAAAGTAGTAGACGCCATAGCCCAGAGCGTCAATTAGATACTAGTGTGATTAGATGATCAGCATGAAATTCCAACTTTACTTAGGCTCTTTATTTTCTCAGATTAAAGTACGTCATTGGTGGGTAAGCATCTTTTTGTGGATAGCTTTAGTTGCCCCGGCTCAAGCGTCTGTAATCCTACGTGTGGCAATTGAGAGGGGCGTGAATCAGGTAAAAGTAGGCAGTTCTACGCCTGGAGTCGTTAAGGATAGTACTGGCCGGACTCTCGGACAGTTGCCAGCGATGAGCGCATATTATGCCCAAGCCATTCCTGGGGGAGTTGCTTTAGATAAATGGCAGTCTGGTTTATTTTGGATTGAGCCAACAGGTAAAGGATTCGTTTATATTGGCGATCGCTGGTATCGGGGTAGAACTCTGGTTGTCCCCACAGAAAAAGGCTTAACTGCTGTTAACTGGGTTGATGACCAAGAGTATCTCTACAGCGTTCTTGGTGGCGAAATGAATTCTAGCTGGCCCCAAGAAGCTTTAAAAGCCCAGGCGATCGCAGCCCGCACTTATGCTCTCTATGAACGAGAAAAACAAAGGAATAATCCCGTTTACGATTTAGGTAATACCCCAGATCGTTGGCAAATTTACAAAGGCGTTATCAGTGAATCTCCTGCTACTTACAAAGCAGTTGATGAAACACTAGGGCAGGTACTAACTTATAAAAACAAGATTATTCTCTCAGTTTTCCACGCTTGTTCTGGAGGACACACTGAAAACGTCGAAGATGTTTGGGGAAATACCTTGCCGTACCTGCGGGCTGTTCAAGATTACGATCAAAATATTAGCGAGTGTAATTGGGTAAAAACCTTCTCACCCAGTGAGATTAGCGCTAAATTCCCGGAAGTGGGCACTGTGACGGCGATAATTCCAGAAACATTCTCGCCTTTCCGCAGTGTCAAAGTCTTGAAAATTGTCGGCAACAAAGGCACAAAGATTCTCCAGCGCGAAGAAGTGCGGACAGCGCTGAAGCTAAAAAGTACCCGCTTTAGCGTCTCCAAGGGAGCCGATGGTAGTTTTATACTCCAAGGGCTTGGCTTCGGTCATGGTTTAGGTATGAGTCAGTGGGGGGCGTACAATCTCGCTCGCCAAGGAGTGAATCACCTGCAAATTCTGGGACATTATTATCAAGGTGTAGCCTTAACACCAATTCAAGCGAAGTGAAATAAAGTTTGGAAATAGTAGGTTGGCATCGCCTTAACGATTTTAATTAGCGATTGCGCCCTTCTCAAAAACTTTACGTGAGTACACCTGTAGGGGCACGGCATGCCGTGCCCCTAGGCCTTACGATATGATGTTGTAACGCATCTGAATGGGAACCGCTATATTCAGCCTATGAAACACTCGGCATCACAGAACGAATCGCATTAATAAAATTTTGGGCATAATTCTGCGTTGAGAAATCAAAGGCACGTTGCCTCGCAGCTACTCCCGCACTCCGGGCAAATTCTTGTTCGTCAAGATAACGGAGAATTGCGATCGCTAATTTATCCGCATCGCCGTAAGGTGTTAATAGTCCATTCATGCCATCGGTAATAATCTCTGTCGGGCCGCCTGCATCCCCAGCAATCACAGGTTTACCTAGCGCCATCGCCTCAATAATCACAATCCCAAACGGCTCTTTATCCGATGCATGAACAAATACATCCATCGCCTGCACCCACTCCGGGATATTACGCTGTAACCCAGCCATAATTACTTGGTCTTTCAACCCCAAGGCGGCGATTTCTGCTTTTAAGAAGTCTTCATAATCCGGTTCCAAATCGTGCTTACCGCCAACCACCACACAATGGGCATCGGGATACTTTTGTAAAATTTTGGGCATTGCTTGCACCAGTACGTGCATTCCCTTCCATCGTTGCAATCGCCCAACAATTCCAATCAACGGCCCGTGTAAAGGTAAGCCCAATTTCCGCCGTGCTTCTTCTGGAGTTGGTAAAGCATTAGGCTCAAATCTGTCTAGGGCAACACCAGGATAAACCAAAGGTGTTGGTCTGTGGGGCCAAATCTCAGCCTGTGCTTGCTTACCATCTTGGGAGAGAGTGATAATTGCCCGCGCTGGGATTAAAGTAGCGAGTCGTACCAACCAAGTTTTATCGCTAGGCACTTCTAGTTGATACCAGACAGCAGGTAAGCCCGCCAGCATCGCCGCCAAGCCTCCAGATATATGCGTGATCCACATCCAATTGACAATTATATCTGCACGTTCGCGGCGAGCGATCGCAGCTATTCGGAAAACAGCGCCAATAAAACGGTGGATTTGGCGTAAACGCCCACTTTCTACAACTCGCGCATCAATACCAAGCGACTTTACTTGTTCAACCATTGGGCCGGATTCTAAAAATATCACCAGCCATTCAATACCAGCATTACGTCCCTGCTGCACCAAATCCCAAAGCATCATTTCACCGCCGCCTCTTTGCTCGGCTAGCGGCATTACAATAATTACTTTCATAATTTATAGCAGTCCTATTTAAGTTGTAAGATTTAAGCCAATATCCCCGACTTTCTAAGAAGTTGGAGTTCTGCCATTAGAGAAGTTAGTAATTTGAGGATTGCTATAGTATTTATGTCCTGCCATAGCCATAGCTAAAAATCCCCAAAGAATCATTCCCGCAACGCTCAACATGCCACTACCGATAACTAGCTGTGCAGCAGAACTGATACCAATAGCGCGGGCAGCACTGATAAAACTATCGAAACGACCTTCACCATAGCTGCTAACACTAATAATCAACAAGATTAATCCACCCATATAAAAGATGGCTCCAAACCAACCAAGGGTGAAAAACATATCTAAAATGCCACTATCAATTACTACTACTTCAATTTGACCAGTTTTTTCGTTGACCTTCCAAATATTTCCTAAGCCGTTACCTAGAGCATTAGAAAGGGCTAAACTAAGGTTTTTGTCATAACTTCCCGATCTATCTTTAAAACTGTTATCTTCTTCAAGATTAGAAAAAGTTTCTAAACGGGCTGCTACAACGCCAGAAATTGGCTCGATAGTTGTCAAAGGCACAACACAAATTGCCATCACTACAATTATGGCAATTAAGCGCATTTGAATTCGCGCCTTAACTGAACCCAGAATCATAATTACTCCAAATAACCAGCCTCCCCAATTAGTCCGGGCTTGTGTCAATAAGAAAGATAAGTAACCAACAGCCGAAGCCGGAAAAATTAAATTTCCCGAACTAGTAAATAACAACAGCAACCCAGCTTGCATGACGGAACCGAAGGGGCCGACTGAGTGCAATGTACTCCAGACGCGCATTCCAAAAGGCACAGGGTTTCCAGAACTCATGAATAGTTTTGATTCTATGAGCCAGTACCTATCCCACTCTGGAGCTACTACGAATTGATATACGCCATAAGCTCCTAAAATTAACACACACCAGAGGAATGTTCGCTGAATGTTTTGGCGATAGCTGGGATAATCTCGCCAATTTATAAATAGGTGAAAAGCGAAAATAACTGGACTGAGCCAATCCATCAATCCGCGTGCTACAGGGATGGGTGCATTGTAAATTAGACCAATAAGAAAGCCGTAAAAAACTCCAATAAAAGCCAAAACAAACGGCAAACCTCCTTGACGAGAGGCGCGGGGAAAGTGTTTTAAGAATGTTGCTATGGTGACAAACACCACTAAGTAGGGTGCTATAAGCATCTGACGGGTAGCATCCCAGCCTACCCGATAGTCAACTAAGCGGGTAGCTAAAGGCGTGAGAAACCAAATCCACCAAGTAAAGCTGATGTAGAGAATGGGATGCCGCAAGTATAAAAACACGGCTACTACTAAAGCTGTCACCGGGTAAATTAGGCGCAATGCGGCGGTAGCACCAGCAAAATAGCAAACTACAGTTAGTAATATAAAGCCTGCGATCGCCATCCAACCCTGTAGCGATCGCTCTTCGGGAGAATAGTTTTCTTGCAAAAAACTATTGAAAAGTATCTGTCTAGAATTCATTCAATTTTAGATGTACAAATAAATAAATTCCAACTTGTTCTCTGCTTCTAGCCTGGGAAGACAGTCATTCAGAATTCTGAATTCTGAATTCTGAATTACGAATTACGAATTACGAATTACGAATTGTTTATATCCCTGCCAACGTCCCCGCCAGGATGCTAACAATTTTTTACCTGCTAATTGCCCTTGGCTAGGTAAAAACCTCAGCCATTGTACTAAGCCCAAACTATCGCATGTACCCACGAATACTGCCCAAAACAAAAATACAATTCGGCGGATAAATGGCAAATGCTCTAATAAAACTAAGGTTTCATTATGGACTAAATTAATAAAGGCAATTTCATTAAAGTTATTTCGCTGATCTTCATCAAAACGTTGTGCTGGATAGTGATCTACAGCAACGTTAGGATCATAAATTATCTTCCAACCAGCTCGCTTTAATGCCAGAGTGAATGCCATTTCAAAATGTACCTGCGCTCCAGTTCCGCGCATCCGCTTGTCAAAGCGCAATTTTCCGATTGCTTGGGTACGAAAACTCATGTTGACGCCCTTGAGAACATCGACTTCGCGGGGTTCTCCCACTCCCAGGTGATGGTTGCCAATCACTCGCCCAAACCACTGCAACTGTCCCACTACTGGGCGGGATTCGTCTTCTAATTTGCTGCCGTGATGTACCCAATCACGCCCACCAAGACCGCCAATGCAACTATCTGAGGTAAAGTGAGCGGCAATGCGCTCTAACCAATCCGGGTGAGGTGCGGCGTCATCATCAGTAATGGAAACAATATCGCCCTCCACTGCTGCTAGTCCGGCGTTCAGGGCTGCTACTACCCCTGGCTGTGTCACTTTCACAGCATGCAGTGGAAAGTTCGGTGCGTTTAATTGCGACAGAAATTGCCAAGTTTCTGCATCCGTATCGCGGACAACCACTATCACCTGATCAACAGGTTTAATTTGCTCCTGTAGTGCCAAAAGGCAGCGTGAGAGGTCTTGTGGACGGCGATAAGTCGGTATAAGAACGGTGTTCCGCATTCTTGCTTAACTCCTCGAATAGATCCACATAAGTTTGCGCCATAGTAGTCCAGCTATGTTGTTCTGCCACAGAACGAGCAGCTTTACCCATTTGCTGCATCAGTGCGTCTACACTGACCAAAGATATCAACGCCATAGCTAAAGCATCGATATCATCTGAGTCGGATAAGACAATGCCACATTCTGGTGTCACCAACTCTGCACCTCCGGTAGCTGCGGCAGTAATTACTGGTAGTCCTGAAGAAAGTGCTTCTAACAATACGAGGCTACAAGCTTCATATCGGGAAGGAAAAATAAATAAATCTACTGACCGCATAATTTCGGGGATATCACGGCGAAATCCGACAAAATGCACGCGATCGCTTAACCCCAAGGAAGCCGCTAATTGTGGAAAGGGACTACCTTCGATATGACCCACCACCGCCAGATGTAAATTGGGAACTTTCACCAAAGCGTGCAGCACTGTATCTAAGTTTTTTCTGGGTGTGCGGATATCTCCAGCGAACAGTGCTAGGTTAACGTTCTCCGGTAAACCTAATTTTTGGCGATTGCTTTCACCAGGGGTAAATTCTTCTAAGTCAACGCCATTGACAATTACCCGAATCCGAGAACGGGGTACACCAATGTTGACTAATTCCTGGGCTACTTTTTCCGATACAGCCACCACAACCTGCGCTTTTTGGAAAGCTTGTTTTTCCCAACGGGCATTAAAAGCCGTAAACAGCCATTGGTAAAAACCATACAAATCGCGGCGATTGCGGGAAATATGAACAGGCGATCGCAACCACGAACTGTGGACAAAATGTACAGCATTTACATCAGCCGCAGCCAGATTAATTGCTCCGTTGACTTTAACTAAATCAATATCAGAGCGATGTTTACGCAACCAATCTCCGCTTTTTTGGGCAAATATGAAATTACGTACAAATTCTGTAGGATAGCCTTTAACTGGAATTTTAATCCAATTAACTTGGCTATTATTTTCTAGTTCTGGTGCGATTTCACTAGCTAATAATGTCAAGTGATGACCACGACGAATTGCTTCATTAGCAACCTCATAGTTTACCCGACCCTGACCATCACCTTTTTTGATTTTATGAGTAACAATACAAAGTTTCATCCAATATCTTCCTTAGTAATATAAACTCCCATAAAGATGCAACTATAAGTTGAAAATATTATTCTCTTTCTTCTCTCTGTGTCCTCTGCGTCTCTGCGGTTAGTTCAAAAGATAACTTTTATAACTTAGATGGATTACTCTATTATTTCGATAGTCCTATTAACTTTGTTGCTAAAAAACGCGGAGTAAAACTAAGACTTAGTGCCGCTAAAGTTCGGGCATTAAATTTTTGTTTTTTCAATGACTGCCAAAAATAAGGACGTGCTGCTGCTATCTGTTCACTTCTTAGTAAACCAATTCCCAAAGTGGTATTAGCTTCTAACCACTTCCGTTCAAAGTAAGTCCTAAATTCCTGTATACGAGCATCTTCCATAAATACTTGATAACAAAACATTTCGCTTCTAGCTTTACGGATTTTTGCCTGCACATCTCGACTACCACTGAGCATAGTATCAGTTTGCTCATGGGCACGATATCGCGTCAATCTTTCTGGATAATAATAAGCACCATGACCAGAGATACAGCAGAGATAAGTTAAATATAAATCCCACATTCCGCCAACTTCTGGAGGAATACTATCCCAATCTACAAATTTATTGCGAATCACACAAGCTGCGGCACTAGGTACGCTTTTATCTACCAAACCAATTTTATAGAAAGGTTGATGAATTCCTTTTGCTAGTTTATCTCGCTTGTAACCGCGTGTATTTTCTTCAGTTCCAGCATCATTAATTATGCCATTAGCATCTATGATATATTGGTCACAAAAAGCGATAATTAAATCAGAATTTGCTTCTAGTGGTGGTACTAGCTTTGCTAAAAAGTCTTCATTCCAGAGATCATCGTCATGGAGACTAGCAACATATTTACCTCGCGCCATCTTGAAGCCATGCTGCTGATTAGCAATCATACCCAAATTTTGCGGATGTCGCCAAAATCTGATGCGTGAATCACCAAAAGATGCGACAAGTGCTTGGGGATTTTCTGAACTACAATTATCAGAAACAATAATTTCAATATTTTGATAAGTTTGTTTAATAGCACTAGCGATCGCTTGCTTGAGATACTCAGAACGATTATAGGTGGGGATAATAACGCTGACTAAGGGTTGTTGAGATTCTTGATGCAATGACATATTTGTCTCTCTTAATTTTTTCTAAGTAACAGATGCACTATTTAGCTTGAGTAATGCTAAATATTTTTTTTGCTCTATAAGGAAATTCAGCTATTGTTTTTGCATAAATTGTTCTGAGATTATTTACATGAGCATCCATTGTAAATTCCTTCATCAATAGAGCATGACCCTGTTCACCCATCTGTCGGCTGATTTGATAATCTTGAGACAAATAATTAATGGCATCAACCAGTTTTTTAATATCATTACCTGGAACAAGAATACCCGTTTCTCCATCTCGTAAATGCTCTGGAATTCCGCCAACTGCACTACCAATTACAGGTCGATAACGAGAGTATGCTTCAAGAGTTACAAGTCCAGCAGGTTCAGGCCAAACGCTAGGAAAGATGACTGCAAAACACTGTTGATAAAGTTGATTTATTTTATCGCGATCGCACCAGCCATGCCAAGTGATCCGGTTATTCAATCCTAGGGTATTTGCTAACTTTTCTAACCGTGGTCGTTCCCAGCCTTCACCTGCGATATCAAGTTGAATTTGCGGCTTTGTATGTATTAAGGTTTTGAGCAACCATTCCAAACCTTTATCAGGAACAATCCGGCCAACAAACAAAATTCTTTGATTTCGGTGAACCTCTAAACTTAGGGGTGCAGTTACTATTTTTGGTACTGAAATACCACAGTGTAGTGTTAGAGTCTGCTCAGGAGGTACACCGTTTTGAATCAACTCTTGCCGCACGTATTCACTATTAGCAATAAAAGTGACTTTAACCTTGTTTAAGACATCTAAAAACTGATGAGTAGTTTGAAGTTCTTTAAGAGTTCTTAAGGGTTTACGGCTACCACATTTATCTACTAATTTCCCCAATGTACATCCTAAGTAAGAAAAGTTGCGATCGCAGATTTCCCGCTTCCCCGCTAAATACTTTGTACCACTAGGACAGTAGAATGAGTGATTATGAACACTAAAAACCGCAGGACATTCTCCTGTAAGCTGCAATAGTAAATCTGGGCTGTGGATGTGCAGCAATTTTAATTGACTTTGGTCAACATTGTTAAGCGATTTTATCACGCGATCGCTAACATCAGGTGGTCGATGTTCAAATAGAGAAGCTAAATAAGTTTCAACACCTCCGCCCTCACCTACCTCAAAACTAGAGCCTTGATAAATCAGGTCTGGATCAAATATTTTCTGGTACATAATTTCTGTTATTTTTTAGTATATAAAACTATTCTAATAGTTTAGAATAACTTATTTTAGAGATAACAAGGCTTTAGAATTCTATTTTTCTGTAATACAGATATATAGGTAGTAGCTCACGGCTGTAGGGATATACAGCCGATTTATCTATTGCAGCTATTTTGGCATTTGGATACTATTTCTAATCTGATTGCCTGACTTCATACTGCATTTGATGATATTTCCAAAGCTTGCCTTTTAGTTCCAGCAGTTCTTGATATTTACCTTGTTCTACTATTCTTCCCTGTTCTAAAACTACAACTTTATCAGCTTTAGAAATGGTAGAAAGACGGTGAGCGATCGCAATTACTGTCTTACCAACAGATAGCTTTTCTAATGAATCTTGAATCAATCGCTCAGATAGCGAATCTAAGGCACTAGTTGCTTCATCCAAAATCAAAATTTCTGGGTTTCGTAGTAGAGCACGTGCGATCGCAATTCGCTGTCTTTGTCCTCCAGATAACCTAACACCCCGATCTCCCAATTGGGTATTAAAACCTTCAGGCATTTCCAAAATAAATTCTAGTGCATTCGCTAGTTTAGCTGCTTCTTGAATTTCCTCATTAGTCGCGTTTGGAGTCCCGTAAGAAATATTCTCCCAAACATTAGTATTGAAGATAAAAGTATCCTGACTGACAACAGCTATTTTGCGACGTAGAGAGTTAATTTCAAACTGCTGGATATCAATTTCATCAATATACAGATATCCATCTGTAGCATTATAAAATCTTGGGATTAAATCCGCAAGAGTTGTTTTACCAGCACCAGAGGCTCCGACTAATGCTGTCATTTTTCCCTTTTCTATAGTCAGGGTAATATTATGCAGCACTAGATTTTCATCATCATAGCCAAAATCTACAGATACTAAATCTATTGATCTTTTTAAACCAGTAAACTGAACTTTGCCATTTTTAAAGTAATATTTTTCCTCAGTTGCCAACAGCTTTTTAATATTGTCTGCCGAACCATGTAAAGTACTGAGATATGCTCTCGTCCCATTAATATCTTGAACGAAGGGAATAAAGCGAAAAAGTACAAAGAAAAAGGTTAGCAAAGAAGCAACTTGTAGTGTTCCATTGGTAACAAGGCTAGTGAAAGCCAAAATAATCATTCCAACCAATACCGTAGTTGCTACCCCTTCGGCAATTGGCTTAACAAGTGTCCAGGTGAACACAACTTTAGTTGTAGTACTTATTACTTTGTCGCTAGCTTTGTAGTAACGCTGACGCTCAAATTCTTGAGTACCACAGGTGTGAACAGTACGGATGCCATTAATAAATTCTATGGCTGTTGATGTAAAATTGGCATTAGCAGCTGTCATACCAAAACTTGATTCTCTGACTCTAGCGTTCAGATTTGATAACCCCACACCTAAAAGTGTAAATAGTAATGCTGATATCAACGTTAGTTGCCATGATATCAAAAACATTGATATTAAGTAGACAATAGTTGTCAATCCTCTTGTTACTAAAAATGCTCCGCCACTGAAACCCTGTCTAATCTTTTCGATTTCTGTGGTAATTGTGTTAATTAGTTCACCAGAACGGGTTTTGGCAAAATAACTTAGCGACAAAGATTGTAGCTGTTCAAAAATTTGCTTACGTAAGCGGTCGGCAAGATGTAGTTGAGATAATTCAGTGTATACTTGAGAAAAATAATTGAAAGTGGCACGTAACCAAGTACTCAATAAAATCAGCAAAGATATCCGGTAAAGGCGATTAATTGCTGATGTCTTGGCTCCTAAAATAAAAACATCAAACCATTCTATACCTGTTTGGACAGGTTGAGCATTGGGACTAGTTAAGCTTTGCAAAAAGGAAAGTAAGAAACCAATACTCACACCTTCAAAGGTTGCCGCTAAAATCGAGAATATTAGAGCTAAAATTGCAATTTTGCGAAAGTGTTTAAATTCTCGCAATATCAAATAGTTGTCTTGCCAAAAGCTGGTAGCTTTGAGCAGATTACGAAGTTTTTGAGGAAGTTGGGAATGCATGAATTTTATAATAATAGTTTGGCAAGGTAGATAGACCGTTATAGATGCTACGCAACCAATTTTTGCTTTCGCCTCAGTGCGGTAGATGAAATCATCAATTACCGCACAGATAAATTACAGGGTTTGGCTATCCAGATGTAACAGGTGAGACTGTGCCTCTACTTCCCATGAAGCTGTAATTTCTGGTAGTTTATTTAGCTGTACTGCATCTTCTAAAGTCCAACAAGAAGATCCGGTCAAACTCATGTCGCCCCGCAGCACGTTAAATAACTGTGGTAAATTGTTGAGATTATATTTACCCATCCAACGCCCTAGCGGTGTGATGTTGTGCGTGCAAAAGCTCATCGCTTGAAAGAGTTTACCTCGTTCTCCAACCCGCCATTCATGACAAAAAAGTGACCCTGGCGAGTAAACCTGCATCAACACAATCAATCCCAACATTACTGGACTCAGTAATAACAGCAACACTAAAGCAGCAATCCAATCAATTAGGCGCTGCAATTGTCTGAAGGGATGATTAGGTAGTTTTTTGCTAGCAGGTATGCTTAAGAATATTGGTTTTTGAGCTTCTTCACATGCATCTGCCCAAAACCTGAGCAAAGTTTCACCCAGTTTTGGATCTATGCTCACCAAACTGACAGGAGAATGTTGTAAGCATTCTACTAGCGATCGCTTACTATCTAATACAGGCAGATATGGTTGTTTAACTCGTCCAGGTGCCTTCACCAACAGCTTACCCCGCCGCCACTGGAGTGTGCAGTACCCACGATTATCTTGGTGTTCCTGGGTTACATCATATAAATTCTCTAGAGTTGGAATTATTGAAGTTGTCATAATGTCTTTGGGTTTATACAGGAGTGAATTACTGAGGCGTTATCAAAGGCTATCAATGCCAAAGACCCAAATCCGAATCTTGTTGTAAGTCCAAAAAGTTGGAGATAATTGAGGGCAAAAATATGTTATTGCTATTTGCCACTCAGCCAAACGCATATCGTGCAGAATTCTGCTGGTGTAGAGATGTACAAATTAGACAGATGCTAATTAGATATGTAGCAATCACCGCTACTATTAACATTCATGGGTAAATGATGATTTTCCGGGAACTACTGACAGTAGAGAAGTGTAGAGGGAAATTACCCATGAATCTATATCTATGTTTAATTACGCTGAAGTGTTCATTGTGTCGATAGATTTAAAAAACCAGTCCAGTGTTGTCTTCTAACCTTTATGAAGGTGCTTTAATCTCTAGAATATAAGACTATGTAGAAATAGCGATCGCTCAAATAAATTCTTTATCTGCTCTTTAAATAGTCCGTGATTTCTCTGAAAATTCATAAACTTAGCATAAATATACTGAATTCTTCCCGATCGCAACAAAATTAAATTTTGATTACAAATGCAAAAGCCAAAATCCCCGACTTCTCTAAGAAGTCAGGGATTTATCATCTAGCGGTACTAGTACAGGTCGGCGTAAACAAACCAAACATTTGAAACGTCTAAAAGCCTTACGCAACAGTAATTACGAATTACGCACTACTTTTCTACAGCTTGACGTAGAGCTAATTGCTGTTGTTTGACATTGGGTACGTAATTAATACTAGAGTTTGATACCCCATTAGCTACAACCCCAATCAGGTTTAACTTACTCAGCATAGCTGTCGCTTGATTAAGCTGGCTTCGCGTCACAATACCAATGCTTGCCACCATGACCACACTACGACAAGATGATGCGGTAAGCATAGCATCCACCAAGCCGAGAACTGGGGGAGCATCTATTAGTACCAAATCGTAGTTTTCCTCAAATGCTGCCATTAATTGCATCATCCGAGGGGAACTCAACAAATTAGCTGGGTCAGCAGGTCTGGGGCCAGCAGTCAAAATATCGATGTAGGCGGAGCCTGAATATTGAAGACTAATTTGGTTGGGTAGAGTTGCATCACTCGCCAGTAGGGTTGAAAGCCCCTGCTCATTAGGAAGATTTAGTTGTTCGTGCAAACTGGGATCGCGTAAATTGGCATCAATCAGTAACACTCTTTTGTGTAAACGGGCAGCACTCATTGCCAAACCCAACGCCAAAGCCGATTTACCCTCATCAGCTAAAGCCGAGGTAATCATCAAAGATTTTAAATTAGTAACAGTATTTAAAAGTTCAATGTTTTTGTAAATCAGATCCAGCGATTCCCAACGCGGTGGAGATTGCAATACCTGAATTGTCCAAGGAGCGAGAACTTCTGGCTTACCAAAAGGCAACTTGATCATTGATTCTTTGGGTTTGGCTGGCGGTAACTTGGGGGTTGTTCCCAACAACGGCATGGCCATTTGCTTCTCTAATTCAGCAGTGGTGTGAACTGCATCATCAGCCGATTCGCGAATAAAGGCAGCAATACCTCCTAACATTAACCCAACCACTGCGCCTAACAACAAGTTCTGTTGGAGATTGGGGCCTAATTGTGCGCCTTTTTGAGGATCTTCTACCACTTCCCAATTAAATCCACCCTTGGAAAGTTCTTGCCGTAATTGCTGTTCTGCTCTTAAAAGCTGCTCTAATCTTTCACGACTAAATTGCAACTGCGGTAGCATCCGATTGTAATAAGCCAACAGAGGCGGGAAGCGTTTGATTTCAAAACGTAGCTCGTTTTCTTTTTGAGCCAAAGTTTGATCGCGAGCAGTTAAAGCAACTATATTGGTCTGTGTTTCCACTAGCTGACCGGCAAGGCTGAGATCAATTTCACCGAGTTGTCCTCGTTCTAAAAGAGAATCTCCAGAAGTGAATGCACCAGCAGACTTTCCGCCTAAAGTTCTTCCTACCTCTTGTTGCAATAACTCCTTCTGTCCTTGAAGTTGTTCTTTGAGCTTTTGCACATTCGGAGTCTGATCTGTAAAGCGTAAGCGTTCTTGTGCTAGTGCCAGTTCGCTTTTTTGGATTTCGTTCAGTAAGCTTTGATAGCGAGTAGACTGACTCAAACGAGAAGCAACTAGAGCGTTTTGAGGAGAACGGTTAAGTTGTTCTTCCAACGATTTTTGGCGTGCCAAAGCTTCCCCATACTGAGAACGAGTTGTTTGTCGTTCTTGGGCAATATTGTTCAAAGCTGTCTCAATCGCTTTGGCTTGCGACTCTGGATCAATTAAGTTTTGATTTCTCCGAAACCTTTGTAAATTTGTCTCAGCCGCGTTTACTTCTTCACTGGCTTTACTTAACTGTTCTCTGATAATTTGCAGACCTTTTTGTAAACGCGAATTCTGTTGTTGTTTGTTATATTCCACATAAACTTGTCGAATTGCACCCAGAACTTTTTGGGTCTTTTCTGGATCTCCTGCGGTGTATTCAACTTGAAAGATTTTAGTCGCGACATTATCTTCTTTGCTTCTTAATTGAGTTAAGACCAAAGAAGCTTTAATTTCACTAGAACTTATATCTGGATAATCAGACTGAAGTTTATCAACTGCTTTTTGAATAAGTCCCGAACTCTGCATCAAATTAAGCTGGGTTGCAGTATCTATGACTACATCAGAATCAGTAAACTGGTTATTTAATCCAGCACCTTCTGTTTTACCTTGATAGTTAGGTTCTACTAGCAGTTGCATAGAACTTTTATAAGTAGGTTTAGTCTTTAAAGTTACCATGCTTGCAATAGCAAGAGAACTAATAAATACTGCTAAGAACCAAGGAAATCTCCGCACAAATACGGCAAACAATTGTCCGTAACTTGCTTCACTTTCAGAAGCTGGAGTTATTTGAGGATTTAGACTAGTTTGAACCACTTTTATATCCTTGTCTTCAAGACTTACGCTAAGAGATTCTCCGAAGAATACCTATTTTTTTACGAACCGCCAATGACGATAAAGAAAATAAATAGATAATCTTATAGTGGATAGAGATTCAGAAATCAAATAAATAATTGATGCACACCACAAGCTTGATTAATTATTCGCTCAACCTTACCAAAGAAGGCATTCTCTGAAAAGTTTGCTACTGCATGATTACGGATGCGATCGTAATCCCAAGAAATGCCATTAGCTTCTAATAAGGCAATTTGTAGAGATTCGGGTGTTTGCCTTTTGAAAAAGACTCCTGTTTCACCTGGAATTTGAGTATCTAATACTCCACCTGCTCCATAAGCAATGACTGGCGTGCCGCTAGCATTAGCCTCTACTGGAACTAATCCGTAGTCTTCTAGGGCTGCGACAATAATAGACTTGGCTTTGGAAAACAAGTCTTTGCGGGTTCTATCACTTACGTGTCCTAAGAATTCAATATTTTGTAATGCTTTGGATTTTAACCGTGCTTGTTCTGGCCCATCACCAGATATTAATAACCGCCACCCTAACCAATTAAAAGCTTCGACTATTATATCAAGTCGCTTATAACTGATCATCCGAGCGGAGGCCAGATAATATTCATCTTTTATATCTGAAAAAAGAAATTTACTAGTATCAATTGGATAGTTCACCATCATTGCCTTTTTGCCATAAATACTTTCAATACGGCGGGCAACAACACTCGAATTAGCAATGTAAAGGTCAGGCTCCTGTGCATATTTCAGGTCTACCTTTCTCATTACTTGAAATACTTGTTCTATTAAAGGAGCAAAATATCTATAGTCTCCGTACTCTCTTAAATAAGTTGCTGTATCCCATAAAAAACGGGTGACATTATGACAAAAACAAATGTGGCGGGCATTGGGGTTTTTTCGTACTGCTTTGGCGAAGCTGGTGCTACTGCTAATAATTAAATCGTAGTCTTGCAAATCCAAGGCACGAAAGGCAGGGAAATATAAAGGAGCCATTGACCTAAAATATTTTGCTGCACCAGGAATTTTTTGCAAGAAGGTTGTATTAACGATGCGATCGCCTAAATCAATAGTTTTTTGTGGATCGTACAGAGATGTAAAAATATCTGCTTCGGGATAGCGCTTACAAAGCAGTTCAAACACACGCTCTGCCCCACCTCGCTGGGTTAAATAATCGTGGACGAGAGCAATTTTCATGAATTTGACCTAAAGTTTCGATCGGGTTGGTTTAAACGCTCCCCAGCAAGTTATTATCAACAACTTTAGTTAAATCGGCGGTTATAAACCGCGTCTACACAGGCAAAACCCACCTACATGGGTTTCAAACCCTCAGTTTTTTCTTAGTCCGCGCAGGCGGACTTTGCTTGTGTAGCCGCGTTCACGCAGTGTGCCGCAGGCAATTCTATTCGCCTTGGCTCTACGCCTCTACAGCCAACTCATTTGTGGCAAATATTTTTGGAACCGATATTAGGGACTTCCAACAAATAAATTATCCAATCTTGTGGGGTTCTTGCCCGCCTTTGGCTATGGGCGGGCGAGACGCCCACCCCACAAGAAGTAGTTGAGTATTTTTTTATTTGTCAGTCCCTTATCCAACTGCTACTAAGATTTTTTCTGGAGCGAAATAATTGTTTTGCTCAGTTCGTAGTTGGTCGCAAAGTCTGCCTTCAGGTAATTCTACATCCTCATAAGTGAGGACTTGATCTTTAGAAATATCTCGTTTGAGGCGACACCCTTCAGCTAGACCGATTGGTAGAAGATTTTGCTGTTGGACGATATCGGAATTTTCACATTGTCCGTAGGTCATATAGTAGCCGATGCCATCTAAGGTTTCTCCTGCTTTCAGGTTGATTTTGGCAGTGGTGACAACATCTACTAGCGGGCCTGCTAGTGGAGACATCACGGCATCACCGAATAGGACAGCACGCGCTACGGACAAGGGAACTTCAAAATGACAGAGGTGATAAGGAGTATAGAAGCTGTAAAGTGGGCCTTCGCCTAATTTGTATAAGTTGAGATAGTGCTGTTGCTTGGGGTCGTCGTGAGTGGCAAATACATATACGCCTGGGCCAGGTTTTGCTCCAACTACATAATCGACAATACCGCCCAGTTCTTTGAGTTGTTCAACATCATATATATGGGCCATTTCATCGACATAACCGTTGAAGTCATATCCTAGCATTCCCCGTTTGGCGACTTTCATGCCTGTGGCATTGGCAACGATCGCTTGCTCGAAGGAAATTTTGGTTCCGTCGGCAAAGCTAGCCACCATGTGGGGCTTTTGACCCCAACGTTTAGCAAATCCTTCCTGGGTGGTGGGATTGCGATAGGGGTCTTGGAGTCCTTTAATGTTACCGCACAATAAGGGAGTTAAACCAATGCTTTTGACAAAGCGGTAAAGGTTCATTTGTACCCCTGGCTGGTCGCCATCACAAGCGCTGAGAATGACACCTGCTTTGTCGGCATAGACTTTCAGGATGGGGCCAATGGTGCCATCGAGTTCAGCATTCATCATGATCACATGCTTGCGGTGAGCGATCGCTTCCATTACGATGTGAGCGCCAAATTCCACTGCTCCTGTGACTTCGATTAATGCATCGATGCCCTCTGACCGACACAGTAACTTTGCGTCTTCTGTGACTGCATACTTACCGTTAGCGATCGCATCTTCTAATTCGCTGACAGTTGCAACAACTTGAATATCTTCAATTCCTGCTTCCGAATAAGCTTGTTTAGCTGCACCAATCTGACGATTAGAGATAGCAACTAACTCCATTCCTGGCACTGAATTGACAATTTGGTTGGCAATTCCTCGACCCATAAAACCAGCACCAATCATTCCCACCTTGATAGGATTTCCTGCTGCTGCACGGGCTTGTAAGGCGCGATCGATAATAATCATGAACTAAACTCCTTTTTAGAACTGTTTGTTGTGTTACAAATTCTCGATAATTTTGCACTTAATAATTTATTACAGCTAAATATTAAGTACACTTTTATGGGAATTATCATTAGTGATAGCTACTAACTGGCTGTTTGCTAGATGCTATAGCAGCAGTCTGTTTTTTCTGGCTATGATTTTCGATAATTTGCTCCACAACATTTCTGTAAACTTGGGCAAACTTTTCTTTGGTATGATTTGCTCTAGCGTATTCCCATGCCTGACGAGACATCAGCTTGAGGTCTTCAACAGGCAAATCAGAAATACTTCTAACTTTCGCCTTAATTTCTTCAATAGAAAGGTTATCGAAAATCACACCAAAATCATGGACATCCACACCAGATTCATAGCTTAAAATCGGGATTAAGCCGGCTTGCAAACAACTAATTACCGCTCCTGACTGTCCTTCAGAAACGGAAGGATAAACCAGCCCTAGACAATTATTTGTTACCTCTATAAAGTCAGGGCTAGTAACATCAATCCACCCATAAGTATGAATATTAGGTGTTTCGTAAAGTTCTTTATAGAAAGCTTGCTCAAATTCTTTGTCATTACTTACCGGGCCACAAACTGTTAAATGGTATTCCGGCATTTGAGCAAAGGCATCTAAAACCAAGTCTAATCCTTTGAGAACTAAAGCACTACCACCAAACCACAGAAAACGTTTTCTTACTGCTTCAAAATCTTTTTTGTCGGGATAAGGATAAACGACAGGCGAAGAAATTGGGATACGATACATTGGTTTGTTGGCATACTTGAATGTATCAGTTGTGAAATCATTACCCAACACAATCGCGCAATCGGCATATTCAATTCCCAAGTTAGGAACTTCAAATCGCTGTGGTTTTAAAGTGATACCTTTGCGCCGTTGTAGTTCTAGCAGCCTGTTACATTCTGCTGCATTGCGAAACACCATATTAGCAATGTCAACGTGGAAAATCTTGATGCAATCCTTATTCAGTTTTGGTGCAAGGGCTTCCATTCGATGACGGATATCAATGAAAAATGCGTAGTCTTTTTGGGGAACGAATTTATCATTGTGGAACTGGATAACATCAACGTTATAGCCTAAATTTAAAAAGGTTTGGGCTATTTGCCAAACTTCCCAGTACCAAGTATGGTCATTAGGCATTGGCTGGCCAGGTTTTAATAGGAATGGTTCAATCCGATAAGAAAGAAGTACATTTCCTTTGGAAGGCTGTTTCGGCGTTAGGGAAACAACCTGTAAGGTCTTAGCGTAATTGATGCGAGCTTGAACTTTTTTTGAGACAAATGAGATAGTATTACCGACACGAGATAGAATATTATTTGGCATTTTTTCTACCCGAATTAATTATTGCATTACCTCATGGAAAGGAGCCAGTGTGTTGTGTGAGAAACACCTGGCGCAGAGAAAGAGCCTATAGTTATCTGGAAGCTGTACCGCCAACAGTCATCATTCTCAACAAAGGCCAATTTAAATCTTTCTCAGATATTTCAGTCACATCTAGAGGCCAATCAATGTTAAAGAATGGGTCGTCATAGCGTAAACCTCTTTCATAACCTGGCGTGTAAAATTCACCCACTTGATATACAACTTCCGTCTCATCTGTGAGGGCTTGATAGCCATGAGCAAACATTTCTGGAACATACAAAGCGCGGCGATTTTCTGGGGTTAGCTCTACACCAATGTGTGATAAAAAGCTAGGAGATTCTGGACGCATATCAATAATTACGTCATAGATAGCACCTTTGGTACAGCGAATTAATTTTGTTTCTGCTGCTGGGAGAATTTGATAGTGCATCCCCCGAATAGTGCCTTTTTTGTAATTAAAAGACAGGTTACATTGAGCAACTGTTGGCTTTAAGCCGTGTGCTTCAAATTCTTGAGCGCAGAAAGAACGAGCGAAAAAACCACGGTGGTCGGGCTTTTCTTCCAAATCAATAATCAATGCGTCTTTGAGTGCAGTTTCGGTGAAAATCATTATGATTCCTTTGAGATGAATGTTGAGTAAATAAATTAAACAAACCATAGAGACGCAGAGGGTACAGAGAGATATTTTGTATTAGTCCTAAACCTACAAATCAGGTGCAACTCCTTTCCTTTCTCTGTGTTCTCTGTGCCTCTGCGGTTAAAAGAACGTTTTTAAGTCGAAACTTTAACTGCATCAGATGCAGAACGTAACTCTGCTCTGGGATAAGTATCATCCCAGTATTGGGTGCAGAGGTCTGGTCTTTCAGGAGGATTGGCGGTGTAACAAAAGAATAGCGCTGACCGTTCTTCTGTGCGGACTGTGCCGTGATGCAAAGCATTTTTCGTATCTACAATAATGACTGTACCTGCTGGGCCTGGGCAGGATTTCCAAGCTGATTTGGGGATAACTGGTTTTACTTCTTTATCATCAATACCCATATAGTTTGACTTCCAAAGTTTGTAATAAAGCTGAATATAATTCCAACTAAATAAGGAAGTTAAAGAGCGGGGAATGTATTCAAAAGGCCCAGTTTTTTCTTCTACATCATTCAAGTAGATAAAAATTTTGATAATGCGACGGTCTTCGGCATCGCTATGCCATAGCAGTGTCCCAAACTGATGTTTGCTAGGGAAATCCTTGCGTAAATGTACACCATGAAAAGCAATAGGAAGACCAATATAATTTTCGATGATGTTGACCAGTCTTTTCTCGATTCCCCAGGCATAAAATTCTGGTAAACCTGTAACTGTAGAAATTTGTGGTAACTTTTCGTCTAGATGGTCATTGTTGGGATTTTCCATCTGAGACAATTGCTGGTAAGCAGCTTTGAGCAGTTCTGAGCTAGAGTTTAACCCTAAATCTGCCAGGGTTGTGACATAAACGCCATCTTTTTTGAGAGCATTAAGGATCTTGCGATCGCTTCCTTCTAATGCTGGCAGATTTCTGCTATGCTTCCAAAGGGCTACATAATATTCAAAGTCAGAAGATAGTGTAGATATTTTGTGTTTGATTGCACTAAACATGACGTAAATTCCTTCTAATTCAGATGTATCTTTATCAGTAATTTAATAGCTTATGGCTTATAACCCCGTATTTCTTGAGTAGAGATTTCGCTTGATTCTGCTAACCCAAGTTCTTTAGAAACCATCATATCAAAAGCACATAAGCTAACTAAAGCCAAAAATGGAACTACTGTCTTGATAGCGGACATAGGCCATCTTCTTAAAGCACCCAAGAAAACTTTCAAGTTGACTTCTTTACTGTTTTGCAAAAGCATCCGTCTGCAAAAATGTTTAGAATATCCATTTTCTTCCAGTTTCAAAATTACTTCGGGTATGTGTTTGTATTGCATTAACAGTGCAGATTTTGGTTCTTTCTGCCAATAACTCACACCAACAACACATTCCAAATAAGTCTCTTTAGTGACAATCACACTACCATTAGCAGCACAATAACCGGCTAAATATGCTAAAGATATCCAGTTATTCTCTGCATCTTGCCAATTTTGGAGAGCGCGTTTCACTAAATCAGTGCGGTAGACTGTAGCAGTCAGAAAAATAACTGCACCGACACTTTTTGAGAAACAATGCTCAAATATAGCTTTACCATCACCATCACCATTTTCACTATCTATATCAAACCAGCGATTACCAACAATTTTTGGTGGATGAACTGGTTCACCAGTAATTTGATTCCTACCAGAAAAGTTGAGGAACACTAATGATAAATCTTCATGCTCCTTGAGTTTGCTAATCACATAAGCAATGGCTCTATCTTGAATTGGGTCATCATCACCAATTGTCCAAACATATTTTGTATTTGTAGATTTTAGGCAATACATAATATTTTTTACAACGCCTAAATTCTTCGGATTCTTATTCGATTTGAATGTAATCTTGCTAAGAATTAATTGCCATTTTTGAATTACCTCCTGAGTATTGTCTGTTGAACAATTATCAGAAACTAAAATTTCACAATCGTTTTCAAAACCTTTAATTGCTTGCGCTAGCCATGCTAATTGTTTATCAAGTAACCCAGCACGATTGAATGTAGGAATGGCAATGGTAAGCAATTTATTCATATTAAGTTCAATTCTGTAGTTAAGAAGAATTGTGAGTAATAGCAACTTAGTAATTAGTAAGCTGCTTCCTAGTGTGATTACTTGTGGTTTATGAGGAATGCGCCTTTTAATTACTTTTAAATAACTGTTTATATTCAACGCAACTAAATGATTAGTAATAAAAGGCGTTTTTCGCTTATATTTAGTAATTACAGCGCTATTAAAAGCCGATCAGGAATAGAAGATGGATAAATTTTCACTTCAGGAATTGGCACTACAAACTGTCCACTCCATTCGCCAATAAAGGCCATTTGTTCCATAATTTCTTCCTTGAGATTCCAAGGTAAAATTAGGACATAATCTGGTTTGGTTTCACGGATTTTATCTGGTTCAAAAATGGGAATATGAGTCCCTGGTAAAAATAAGCCCTGCTTGTAGGGACTGCAATCTACTGTGTAATCGATAAAATCTTTACCAATCCCACAGTAATTGAGCAATGTATTGCCTTTAGCTGGTGCCCCATAACCAACGATTGATTTACCTTCTGCTTTAGCCGTCAAGAGGAAATTTAATAGCTTGTGCTTTGTTTCTTTGACTTTTTCGGCAAATGTAATATAAGTCTCTATGCAATGCAATCCACTGGCAATTTCTTTAGCTTTCAGATGCCTAACTCTTTCACTAATACTGAGATGATTAGCGTAGTTATGTTTGGCATAAATTCTTAGTGAACCGCCATGAGTTGATAATTCTTCTACGTCAAAAAGCTGCAAGCTATGTGCTGCAAAAATTTTTTCGATGGTCAGTAGAGAGAAGTAAGAAAAATGCTCATGATAAATCGTATCAAACTGATTTTGTTGAATGAGTTGTAAAATGTGAGGAAACTCCATCGTCAAAATTCCATTGGGTTTGAGGATGAGTTTCATCCCAGCAATAAAATCGTTTAGGTCGGGTACATGAGCTAAGACATTATTACCGATTAAAAGGTCAGCTAGTTTTCCTTGTATCACGAGTTCTTTGGCAGTTTCAACTCCAAAAAACTTGTTGATACAAGGAATACCTCTACCTTCAGCGACCTTGGCGATATTTGCTGCTGGTTCTATTCCTAAAACTGGGATTCCCTTTTCTAAAAAATATTGCAGTAGGTAGCCGTCGTTACTGGCGATTTCAATAACTTGATTATGATGATTAAATCCAAACTTTTCTACCATCATATCCGTGTAAGCTTTCGCGTGTTTTAGCCAACTTACCGAGTAAGAAGAAAAGTAAGCATAGTCACTAAAAATATGATCTGGAGTTTCAAATTGTTCTAATTGAACTAAGAGAGTGTCTTCAGAAACATAAGCGTGCAGAGGATAAAATTTTTCGGCATTATTTAGCTGCTCTGCCCTAAGATAAGCATTGGCTAAAGGTGACATTCCGAGATCAATAAAGGTTTGGTGCAGAGGTTGACCACTAAAACGACATTTTGCGCTCGTCATAAATTTCAACTCGCTGATTGCAAATAATTTAATAGATGGGATAAGTCCGAATCAAATAGTATTGATTCGGAAGCTTAGATTATTTGTTCGCCGATGCTAGACGACTCTAGCTACTTTTTACTTTTTATTCCAGAAGAAATCTTTGTCAATTTGCTCGGTACGAATTAGATACTCTAGCTGTTTTAAGCGGGTAAATCCTCTAAACAAGAAAGTATCTTCAGCCATGTGTATTTGACTGAATAAATCAAATAGCTGCTGGGCACCAAGTCGGGCGTTCCAATCACATTTAAATCCAGGTAGGATTGTGTTGATTTTCTCGAAGGATACGCGATAGCTGCGGTTATCTGAGCCGTTGTCACCAAAGGACAATTTACAATCTGGGAAAACATCAGCAATAATTTCTGCGATTTCTTTAACGCGATAGTTGTTTGCTGTATCTCCCACATTGAAGATTTGGTTATGTACAATGTCCCGTGGTGCTTCTAAGGTGCAGACTATTGCTTTGCAAATATCCAGTGCGTGGACTAATGGCCGCCAGGGTGTACCATCACTGGTCATTTTGATTTGTTTGCTAGTCCATGCCAACCCTGCTAAGTTGTTTAAAACAATATCAAAGCGCATTCTGGGTGAAGCACCAAAGGCTGTGGCATTCCGCATAAAGGTGGGAGAGAAGTCATCGTCAGCGAGTGGTCTGACATCTCTTTCTACGAGAGTTTTGCATTCTGCGTAGGCTGTTTGGGGATTAATTGGGGATTTTTCTGTAACATCACCTGCGGTAGCAACACCGTAGACACTGCACGAAGACATATATACGAAGCGACGCACACCCATAGCTTTAGCTAGGCTAGCGAGACGAACTGAACCTACATGATTGATTTCGTAGGTAATATTGGGTGCCAATTGTCCGGCTGGGTCGTTGGAGAGTTCCGCCATGTGAACTATTGCTTCAACACCTTCCAAATCATCAGGGGTGATGTTGCGGATATCTTTGTTGAGGGTTTTGGGTGTTACCCCACTAGCGTTGTACAGCCAACCAACTTTATAGAAACCGGTATCTAGACCGATAACTTCATGTCCCCGTTCAATTAACAGAGGCGGTAATAATGAACCGAGATAGCCTTCTGTGCCAGTTACTAATATTTTCATTGTGGTTAATGCCTTTGTATTGATGAGTTAAATTTTTCGTTTAGTAGGGGCGCACAGATGTACGTCCTAGAGGGTGTTACATCTAGAAGGGAACCGCTATATTTTTCGTTTGTATGCAATCTCGACCTCTCTCCTTTTAGAAGAGAGGCTTTGAATCTTACTCCCCTTCCCTTGTAGGGAAGGGGTTGGGGGTTAGGTCATTGGACTCAACCCAGAAGCGCTATATATGACTCGGCTAACAGTTATTACGTAGTTACTAAAACCTTTATGCCGACTTCCCTATTGAGTAGTAGCGCTCTATAGCGGTTCTTAATTGATGCACTACACTTTTTCCTTGTGGGATGGGTATCTTACCTGTCCCTTGTATTTTCAGGCAGACAAAGATGCCCACTATACAAGATTCATCCCTTAATTCAGCAGTCCCGGAAATAACAACTATGATATCTATGCAGTGACTACACTATCTAGATGCGAAAGTTGGGGAATTTCTGCCACAAGGGCTTTGCCAATTTCTAGAGAAGATGTGGCCGCAGGAGAAGGAGCATTGCAAACATGAATGGAGTTTTGACCGGAAACAATCAAAAAGTCGTCTACAAGCTTCCCATCATTCATTAAGGCTTGAGCACGGACTCCTGCATGGGTGGGAACTAAGTCTTCTGCTTGGACTTCGGGAATTAGTTTTTGCAAACTTCTGGTGAAGGCTGCTTTACTGAAGGAACGAATGATTTCTTGGATGCCTTCATCAGCGTGTTTGGCTGCCAATTTCCAAAAACCGGGATAGGTGATGACTTCCAGAAAATCGCGTAAGTCAAAGTCGGTTTTTTTGTAACCTTCGCGTTTGAGGGATAGAACCGCGTTTGGCCCTGCATGAACGCTACCATCAATCATCCGGGTAAAGTGGACACCCAGGAAGGGAAAATCTGGATTGGGTACTGGATAAATTAGTGTCTTGACCAGATAGCGTTTTTCTGGGGTGAGTTCGTAGTATTCTCCCCGGAATGGGACAATTTTTGCTTGGGGTTCAACTTGACCTAGCTTTGCGGTGCGATCGCTATGCAATCCAGTACAATTAATTACAAACCGTGTTTCAAAGCTACCCTTGTTTGTTTGCAGTACCTGATTTCTACCACTTGGGGAGATTTTCAGAACTTTTGTATTGAGGCGTAAATCCCCACCCTGCTGTTGAATTAACTGGGCATATTTTAAACAAACTTGCTTGTAGTTAACAATACCAGTTGAGAATACCCGAAGTCCACCTACACATTTTACGTGAGGTTCAATTTCCCTGACTTCTTCGGGGCTGATTCTCTTAACTTCTATGCCATTGTCTAAGCCACGTTGGTAGAGATTTTCTAAGCGTGGTAGTTCTTGTTCTTCAGTTGCAACAATGACTTTACCACAAACTTCATGATCAATTCCATGCTCTTGGCAAAACTCTACCATTGAGCGAGAACCATCACGACAAAATTTAGCCTTGAAACTTCCTGGTTTGTAGTAAATACCAGAATGAATTACCCCGCTATTATTGCCGGTTTGGTGAAATGCCCATTGACTCTCTTTTTCTAGCACTAAAATACGTGCATTGGGATAGCGTTTTCCTAAAGCTAATGCTGTCGAGAGTCCAACTATTCCCCCACCTATAATCGCAAAATCATACATTAGTATTATCGCACTTCAAGTTACAGTAAATTTATTTGTCATTTGTCATTGGTCATTTGTCATTGGTCATTTCACTTCTGACTCCTGACTTCTGACTTTCTTTCTACCATACCTTCCAAGGAGCTTGGTTGTTTTTCCATAGCCCTTCGAGATAGTTTTTATCACGTAAAGTATCCATTGGTTGCCAAAAACCATCATGTCTAAAAGCAGATAGCTGTTCCATATCAGCTAGCTTTTCTAATGGCTCTTGTTCCCATACCGTAGAGTCATCAGCAATTAAATTGATTACTTCTGGTTCTAACACAAAATAACCGCCATTAATCCAAGCTCCATCACCTTCGGGTTTTTCCCGAAAGCTGGTAATTTTGGTTTGCTCATATCCTAAAGAAATAGCGCCAAAACGTCCGGCTGGTTGAACGGCTGTGAGTGTTCCTAAGCTCTTTTGTTCTTTATGAAACTTAACTAGCTCTGTAATATTAATATTACTTACACCATCACCGTAAGTAAAGCAAAAAGTCTCATTACCAAGATGTTCGCTGATTCGCTTTAAGCGTCCGCCTGTCATTGTATTATCACCCGTATTTACTAAGGTGACACGCCAGGGTTCAGCATAACCAGAATGCACATTCATCTGGTTAAAGCGCATATCAAAGGTTACATCTGACATGTGTAAGAAGTAGTTAGCAAAATACTCTTTAATTATGTAACCTTTGTAACCACAACAAATGATGAAGTCATTAATGCCGTGGGCTGAGTAAGTTTTCATTATGTGCCAGAGAATTGGCTTACCACCAATCTCAACCATCGGCTTGGGTCTGATACTAGTTTCTTCACTGAGGCGTGTACCAAGCCCTCCAGCCAAAATCACCGCTTTCATGCAATTACCTCGGACATTTGTAGGGATATTATTATCAGGAAAGAATTCAGGAATCAGCAGCTAGAATGGGCTAAACCTTAGCTATCCGCGAACAGAATTTAATTCTTTGCGACAGGTAAAGCCGTTCGCGTAGCGTCTTGTAGAGAGCGTCTGAATAAACAGCGTTTTTGCACCCCCACTAAATCTATAATTTAGTGGTTTTTAATTAGTGGCTCGTCTGAATTCAACACTTCTTGTTCTGACTTCTGAATTCTTCAATTTACTTTATCGACATGAAGAGGATGCACTTAGATGGAGAAAAATTGATTTCTGATTTCTTTTTCTCCGTCAATAATCTAACTGTAATTTCCGGCAAAATTATAAAGGAAATATAAATTAAAATCTTTTCTATATAAAAGCTCTATGAATATCTATAAACACGAAATAAATTACTTAATTAAATAAATAAAAATATCACCAATAAAATAACTAGGATTAGCATTAGCTAACCCTAGTTAGGCTTGATTTTTCAATCAAAACCAATACCTTGCAGGTAACAAAACTTACTTGTTTCTAGTTAGTTTTTTCTCCATTAATTGAGCCTTGGAATAAAGGATCACATTTGTTTTCTACGACTACGCACAAGTTACTGAGTGCTTGCTGATAGTTATCCATATCATCTTGCTCAAGAAAGATTTTGGCAGATGCCTGTATATCTTCGATAGCTTTCGTCTGGTTTTTGTTAGATTGACTACCGCCATATTGTGCCAGTTCATAACGAACCATACCTCGTTTGAGATAGGCTTTTGCTAGTCTGGGGCTAATAGTTAATGCTTGGTTAAAGTCAGCGATCGCTTGATTATATTCTTGCTCATAATTGCTGCTATATTGAGCAATTTGATAATAGACAACACCTCTTTGGAAGTAAGCTTCTGCTTTGGATACATTAAGTTTTATTGCTTGGGTAAAATCTGCGATCGCTCTTTTGTAAGCTTGTTGAGATTCACCACTGTATTTAGCCATTTGGGCGCGGACAATGCCCCGTCTGATATAGGCTTCAATTTCATTAATATCCAGACCGATGGCTCGATTATAGTCGGCGATCGCTAGGTTATATTCTTGATCGGGATCGTTGCTATATTCGGCGAGCATATACCGGGCATTGCCCCGATTCACCAGAGCTTTGATTTGATTGGGCTTGATTTTAAGAGCTTGGCTATAATCTGTAACTGCTCCTTCGTAGTCTTTCAGGTTATAGCGGGCATTGCCACGATTTACAATCGCTCTCGCATGTGTAGGTTCTTGTTCAATTGCTTCGCTAAAGTTGACAATTGCTTTGTCATAGTCCCGCTCTTTGTAAGCGGTATAACCTTGCTGATAGGCATCCGCGAAGCTGAGTTTGTTATTTGTGTGGCGAGACTTTAATGTTTGTTGGGTGTAAGCATTTTGGGAAACCAACGGCTGAGTAAATTTAATCATTACGTCGGCATATCCCAATAAACCAAAACCTAGCAAGCAACAAATAACTGGGTACAATTTTGACTTCTTAGAACGTTTATAAGACGAACCGCTAGGAGTCATTACTGGCTGCCAGTAATTTAGCTGCGGTGACATGGCACGCTGAGGAAAACGCGGTGTCTGGTTGTAGTGCTTTCTCGCTTTGATTCGCGGTTGGAGATGTTCTCTAGCTTCTATGGCCCGATGTGATGGAAAGGGGTCGCGTCCACCTAATCGCACGGTACGTTCACACCAAGGACAGCTACGCATGTGGTTGTTGTAGCGATGCTGGGGATTTGTCGTACAGGTAATTAGAGAATCTTCGGCTTCAGCTATTGCTGAGAGCCAAGTTTGGGCACTGGGGCGCAGCAGTGGGTTGTTGTGACCCTCTTCAAAACAACGGATAAATAGTTCTTGTAAGCTGGGATGAAGAATTTCCCAAGGAGGTGCGATGGGTGTCGGCAGGTAGGGTACGTAACGCTTTTGGCTGTAAGTGAAATGACCAGATGCAATGCGGGCTTCGTAAGGTGGTGGCTCAATAGCACCTTGAAAAATTCCCGAAAATGGGTGGGTGCCTTCCATTAAGAGTTGGAATACCAACACCGCTAACCCAAATAAATCGTGAGAGATTTCGCGATCGTGCTGGGCAAAAGTTTTATTCTGTAATTCTGGTGGAGTAAACTCTGGTTTACCCACTGGACAGCGATAAACAACATTGTTGTTTGGGTCGGTTACTTGGAAAGAGTCTGTGTCTATCAAAGTCACCAGTGCTGTGTCACTGACGAGGATATTAGACTCGTTCACATCACCAATGCAATATCCACTAGCGTGCAAAGCTGCAAAAGCTGCCGCCAGGTTACGAGCCGTGCGGAGCAGGTACTGATAGTTGAATAGGGGGCAGTGTTGGCGACGGGTTCTAGGGTTGTAAAAGTCGATGATTGGACGCATCCCCTCAATGCGTGGCATTAAAAAACCCAGGATGCTATTTTTGCCATCTGCCGCCCGTAACAAATCCTCTGGCCAAGCGATAGAGATATGCCCCAAACTAGCCGTAGGGTTTTCTGGTGGGTTGGCTAGCATCGCCTGGAGTTTATCAGCATGGGCAGTGGTTGGCTTGTGGTAAATCTTCGCCACCAAGTTGCTATCGGATGGCACTGTGTAAACACAAGCTTCACCGCCACGCCCCAAACTGACACTGAGGCTGAGGATTTCTTTTCTGGGGGAACAACGTAGTACCTGCATAATGAAATTACCGCTAACGGAAGTTATTTAAGATGTGAAACCTGTAAATTGATTGCTCATGAGTCATTAAATGCAGCTATGATGAGCGTCAAATCATCATCAGTGCGTTGCGTAATCCGCTCAGAGCGGAGAAATTTTACCAGTTGCTCCTTGGCTTCTGTTTTATCCTCGGTATTGGCTACAAATTCAAACAACGGAAAAAAGAAGGGTTTGTGAGGTTCGCCAACAACCATATTCAAAGCCAGCATTTGTAGTCCGTCGGTGATGATGCCAACATTTACTATGTCTGTGCGCCATAATCTCATCTGCACTGTATCTAAGGCAGTAGGCGAAGTTAAAAAAGTGGTTTCGTTGATGTATTCACCGCTATCAGGCATAGTCAGTGCCAGTAGGTTGCCCATTCGATCTTTTGCCACTGCCAAACCATCACCTATCTGTGCCACGGCGACAACTTCTGGTGTGGCAACCATCATAATTAAGGTAGTTGCTAAATCTTGAGGCTGTTTGTCAGACGTAACTGCCTCAGCTTCCACAGCTTTTTTGGCGGCTAGTATGGCATCATTTAAAAGCGATCGCACATAAGCATCATCAGTCAAACTTTTTCGGGTCAGCCCAATGGTTGAAATATTTTCGATTGCTGTCTCCACAGCAACCATTGCTCCCACTTTCCCAAGGCTAGCAGAACCCGCCCCATCTGCTGCTGCGGCCACTAAAACATTATCTGACAATATCTGCCAGTGATGAGCATCCTGACATAACTGCTTGTTTTTTAAGTGACTCGTACCACATACAGAGGCAGCCACAATCCGCCATTGAGCAATCTGTTTTGATATGTTCATAGATTTTTTCCAGCAGCCAGTTGTGTAAACATCAAGCTGCAATTTTTAATTAAACAGTCCCCCAACCAATTGGCGGTAGTGCTACCTGTTCATCCACCTGTGAATGAGAAACAGCTGACATACTAGTTGACAGCCAGACAAACATCTCGATAAAATTTAATCCTTTGAGTTTCAGGGGAGTACGTACAGTTATTTGATTTAAACGCGTCATATTCGCATTTTCTACACCTACGGTAAAAAATGCTACACGCTTATTTGCCTCATCTCCCTGTAAACGCTGGGATGCCTGCTCTACGATATGTTCTAACTCGCCTTGCGGTTCTCCATCGGTAATCATAAATACCCAAGGACGATAGTAAGCAATCCCATTGGCACGATACTGAGATTTCCGCTCTTGAATTATGTCCAAAGCTTTATGAATTCCTGCACCCATTGTAGTCAAGCCTTGTGCTGTCAAAATAGGCGGATTGAATTGATCGGCAGTCACAAAGTCTTGTACTACATTGATATTACTATCAAACGTCACGATCGCCACTTCTACCCGTCTGGCGGCTAAGGAATTTTTGACTAATTCATCCTTTAAACTCAGTAAACCCTGATTTAAAGCCTCAATCGGATCTCCTTGCATCGACCCAGATGTGTCTAGTAAAAGTACACAAGGACAACGGGGTTCTGGGTTCTCAGCAAATTCTACTACTTCATCAAGTCTTAATGTATCATGCATAACTTTTTGTGTTATGTTAAAGTTCAAAGCTTTATTTCCCTTTGCTCAGAGTATATAATTTCAGTCGCCGAGGCGACTACAGAATATAGTATCTAGTGGTAGATGCTCTAATCTTTATTAAACAAATTATTTTCATGAAGTTCTCTATATATTTACGAAGAACTTGAGTACAGCTTAGTTTAGCAAAAAAGAGTTTATCAAAACCCAGCATTATCTGTTGTAATGTATCTACCAAAAATTTATATCCATTAAACCTACAGTACAATAAATACGTAAACTTTCCTAGATAACTTTTTAAAGATTTTATGTAGAAGAATCGTTCCTTTATAGAAAAGTAATTAACCATAATTAAGATAATTAACTCTAGAAGTATACCAGTGTAACTGCGCGAACTTTGAATCCAATTTGTCTGTTCAAGTGAGTGGGCATAAATAAACGTCATTATTAAGGTCTTCACTCAAGATTTGTCTCTAGTGAGTAAAGACTAAAAGCAACTAATATCTACTGTTAGTCTAGCCATGATAATTGTTTACTTTTATTCATAACCACCTACTTTTTATTTGAGATAAATTAAGTAGAACGTGCCAAATGTAACAAACTAGTTATAAAACTTATAATTTTTAATATATATACATATTTAAAAAGGAATAAGTTGTGCGTAGAGAAATATTACAAAGAAGAAAATACTTCATAGTTGATATTTCCAATCTACAAATGTTCAGTTGTTGATTCCGCAAAAAAACTTGAAAAATATGAATAACTCAGGTGCATTCACCAAACTACGCCCTCTAAGTTTGTTAAGACAGTTATCTAATTGCTCCGACAGTACTTGCTTACAAGCATTGAGTAACTTAGTTACTTGGTCGATTTACTTAGAACAGGGCAAAATAACTTACGCTACCCATTCAGTAGAACCTTTTGATCGACTAGAACGCCATTTGCGTCGTCTCAGCCACCAAATTCCACTTCTTACGAGTGAGGTTCGTGTACAAGTACGGCTGATGTTTGAACCTGACTTACACACTGAGTTAATCGAAGATGACAGTAATTCGAGAAGCCACCCTCCTGAGTATCAGGCTATATCATGGCTTGTTAGTCAACAATATCTACATTCTACACAAGCAGCAATGCTGATTCAAGAATTAGTTAAAGAGGTGATTGAATCATTTTTGCTCATTAAAGAAGGGACTTATGAATTAACAGAACCACTTGAGAGAATGCCAAAAATTTGCAGGCTAGATGTAGAAAAGATTTTAGCCCGTTGCCAAGTAAGATTACAGAATTGGCAGGCATTTGTTCCCCAAATTTCTTCTCCATATCAACGTCCATATCTGTTGATTAACAGCAAACTTGAGAACCAAAATTTACCAAAGCTCCAGCCAGATTTAATTAATTGGATGAAGGGTTTTAGCCTGTGTCATCTGGCGACAATTTTGAATCAAGATGAAATCCAACTGGCTCGCAATTTGTACCCTTACATCCTTCAGGGTGCGATTATCCTCCATGAACCCGATCCACCATTTGATAAATTACCAAAGATTTTTGAAGAGCAATGTCTACAACAGGCTACGCCTACGTTTGTTTCAAAATTCATTCCAGAGTTAGTTGACACAAAAGAAAAACTAAGCGCCACCCTCAACTCTTACCTAAACATTTCTGAAGAGAATATAGCTCATGTTCAGCGATTACCACAGATTTTTACTCCTCTAAAAGAGAACTTTCAGGAACCAACAATATCAAATAACATAAATCCTGCTTCCGAAAGAGTGACGGCTGCTACTGTAACGACACCAAAAGTCCACAAAATTGTTTCTGTAGATGATAGCCCCACAATTCTCAAAGAAATTAGCCATTTCTTAGAAAATGAAAATTTCTCTGTAGTGACTATTAACGATCCACTAAAAGCCGTTTTATCAATTATAAGGCACAAACCAGATTTAATTTTGCTGGATTTAAATATGCTAGGAATCGATGGTTATGAATTGTGCCGGATTATACGAAATAATTCCATATTTCAGAAAACTCCCATCATCTTTGTAACTGGGAGTAAAGGAATTGTAGACAAAGTAAAAGCAAAATTGGTAGGCGCATCTGGATATCTGACTAAACCGTTTACCCGTGCCGAATTACTCAAAATAGTCTTTATGCATTTGACTTAAATTAACCACAAAATCTAACGATTTTGAGCTAGTGAGGATAAATCAACATGGCTACAGTTTTAATTGTTGAAGATGCTCCTTCTCAGTTGGAGTTAATCAATAGTTTTTTAAGAGACAGTGGACACACGGTAATTAAGGCTTCTGATGCCAAGGATGGGATGAGCAAAGCAATAAATCATCAGCCAGATGCGATTATTACTGATGTGGTAATGCCAGAAATTAGCGGTTTTGAATTTTGCCGCCAACTGAAAAGAAATCCTGTAACTCAAAAAGTACCAATTATTATTTGTAGTTCTAAAAATCAGCCTATTGATCGGATTTGGGGAATACGACAAGGTGCAAATGTTTATTTAACTAAGCCTTTTACAAAACAGCAATTACTAACTGCACTCAAATCTCTTGTAGAGTGAGAGAGGTAATTCGTAATTAAAAGAGTCAGTACATGGCTACTAATCTAGAAATTGACGAAAACTTAATTAAGGAAGCTCTCCAACTTGGTGGTCATCCAACTAAGGACACGGTTGTTGAAGAGGCATTACGAGAGTATGTGCAACGTCGAAAGCAACTGAAAATTCTGGAGCTATTTGGCATGATTGAATATGAAGATGATTATGACTACAAGCAACAGCGTCGGATATTTCAGTCTGGTCTTTAGTTCTCAGAGGATGTTTTAAAAGTTTAATTTATTACTAGCCCTGGCGACTAGAAGTCGCGGCTACACAGACAAAACCCACCTCCTTGGGTTAAAACCTCGGATTTTTCATGCTCAATTGTTTGTAGTAGGTTACTTACTTGCACACGTAAATCGTATAAAATTTCAATATTTGGGATTATTTATATATATTATCCTTGAGCTGTTTTAAATTGCAAATGCTTTCTGGCAAAGAGCGGAAAAAATTTTCATGAGCATTTATGTATCGAATATTTTGTAACCTACCAATGCTTTTTGGTAAATATTCTAAAGCGTTGCTACTTATATTTAGGTAGTGAAGACTTTCCAATTCACCAATACTTTCTGGCAAAGACGTTAATTTATTATTTCCTTTAAAATTAATTTTTTTTAATTTTTTCAACTTACCAATAGTATCCGGTAATTGGTGCAACTGCCAATTGCTACTAATCTCTAAGTATTCCAGGTTATCGAGATTACCAATTGTATCAGGCAATAACTGTAGCGCGGTTTCATGAATGTTAAGGTAGGTCAAAGATTTAAGTTCTCCAATAGTATCGGGAAGTTTATCAAAACAATCAAGACTACCCATACAACCCCTAATTTGTAGTTTCTTAAGATATTTCAAGTTGCCGATAGTTTCTGGTAGTTCTTTAAGTCTCCAACAATCACAAATATCTAGATCGCTTAAACTTTTAAGATTGCCGATACTTTCAGGTAGATACTCAAGTTGACGATAATCATAAATCTGAAGTTCTGTCAGACTACCGTACTTTCTATCGTTTTCAATAATTTGCTCAAGTTCTTCTAGAGTGTGCAAAGAACTCATAAAAGCCTCCGTAGATATAGGTGGAACAAAGTGATCTGCATTCACAAGCTACATAATTTTTAATCTAGAAGTGTCGCGTCTTACTAGCGGCGATCGCACAAAATGTAAAGATAAAGCAAAAAAGCGATATTGTTCTGCCAGTCTAACGTAGTAGGATTGTTCAAGTGAAAGGGTACGCCTAGCGGGATGAGTAGCCATCGAGCGCTTCTCGCACCCTAAAATAAGAGCAAAAGACGATTCCTAAAACAAGCACACTCCATGCGTATTTCTCTAAATTGGCTGCGCGAACTAGTAGAGATAAAACTTAGTCCAGAAGAATTAGCTGAAACCCTGACAATGGCGGGGTTTGAGGTAGAAGAGATTGAAGACCGCCGCACTTGGGCAAATGGCGTGGTTATCGGGAAAGTGCTTGAGCGTCAACCCCATCCCAACGCCGATAAATTGAGTGTTTGCCAAGTCGATATCGGTACAGGTGAGACTTTAAATATTGTCTGTGGCGCTGCCAATGTGAAGGCAGATATCTATGTCCCTGTGGCAACTACGGGTACTTACTTACCCAACATCGATTTAAAAATTAAACCTGCAAAACTACGTGGTGTCCCATCTCAGGGCATGATTTGTTCTTTAAAGGAACTTGGTTTGCCCACCGATGTAGACGGAATTCATATTTTTACTCAGGGAAATTTACCATTGGGTAGTGATGTGCGGCCGTTGTTGGGTTTAGATGATGTAATTTTAGACCTCACCGCAACTGCCAATCGCGCTGATGCTTTGAGTATGGTAGGCGTAGCTAGAGAAGTAGCAGCTTTAACGGGTGGAAAGTTGAGCATCCCTGAACCTGGTGAAGTTTCTATTAGCAAAAATGCCGGAAATTTAACTTTAAAAATTGCCGATACCCAAGCTTGTCCTGCATACATTGGTACGGTAATTGAACAGGTTAAAATTGCTCCATCTCCTGAATGGTTGCAACAGCGTTTACGGGCGGCGGGGGTACGTCCCATAAGTAATGTTGTGGATATTACTAACTACGTTTTGTTGGAATGGGGACAACCACTACATGCCTTTGATGGCGATCGCATAAAATCTGTTGCAAGTAGCCAAAATTTAACCATTGGCGTTCGCTTCGCCAATAATGGAGAATCCCTCAAAACCCTTGATGGACAAACTCGCACCCTATCAACCCAAAATTTGTTAATTACCGCTAACGACAGGCCCGTTGCATTGGCGGGAGTCATGGGTGGAGAAGAAACGGAAGTCCATGAAGGGACTCAAAGCCTAGTTTTAGAAGCAGCTTTATTTGATTCTGTGGCAATTCGCCGTTCTTCGCGCAGTGTTGGATTAAGAAGTGAGGCTTCTGGTAGATACGAAAGGGGAGTTAACCGGGCTGAGTTGGAAATTGCTAATCGCCGCGCCTTATCCTTAATTAGCGAATTAGCGAATGGAATTCTTGTCCAGCAGGAAATTGCCGACACCCGCCCCGATCCTTCTACCTGGAGTCGTTCCATCGCCCTGCGTTTAGACAGAGTTAATCAGATCCTCGGGCCAATCGATTTGGAAGAGGACACAGGTGAACTCCAAAAACAAGATGTTGAGCGCATCCTGACTGCATTAGGATGTCAATTGACTCCTTCAGGAGAAGACACTACGCATCAACCAACATGGTCAGTTTCCGTCCCACCTTATCGTTACCGTGATTTAGAGCGAGAAATTGATTTAATTGAAGAAATTGCCCGTCTCTATGGCTACAACAAATTCTGTGATACTTTACCAGAAAAAGCGGAAGCTGGTTATCTGCCTTTAGATCAAGAACTGGTTCGCAAATTACGAGCTTTTCTGCGGGCTGAAGGTTTGACAGAATTAATCCATTATTCTTTAGTCAAACCAGGAGAAGACAGAAATATAGTCCTGTCAAACCCATTATTTGTCGAATATTCAGCACTGCGAACCGATTTGATCTCTGGGTTAATTGATGCCTTTCAATACAATTTAGAGCAGGGTAATGGTGCGCTGAACGGCTTTGAAATCGGGCAAATTTTCTGGCAAGAAGAAGACGGTTTGCAAGAAACAGAAGCCCTGGCGGGGATAATAGGAGGCGATGTCTCACGACAAGCCGCTTCGCGTCAACGCACCCTTGGCAAATGGTCAAAAAGTGGACGTGAAGAACCCATTACCTGGTTTGAAGCCAAAGGCATTTTAGAAAGTGTATTTCGGCAACTTAGCTTGCAAATCGAATTTCAACCCGATCGCCGCGACGATCGCTTACATCCAGGACGCACCGCTTCTCTGTGGATTCGGGGTAACAGACTGGGGATTTTTGGGCAACTCCATCCGCAACTGCGGCGAGAAAAAGGTTTACCAGATTCCGTCTACGTTTTCCAGTTGGATCTAGATGTGCTTTTAGATTCTCTAGAACAAGATGAAGTTCTCGTCCCCACATTCCAGCCCTATTCTACCTATCCAGCTAGCGATCGCGACATCGCCTTTTTCGCACCAGTGAAAATCTCAGTTTCCGAAATTGAAAAAGTAATTACCAAAGCGGGTAAAGATTTGCTCGAATCAGTGGAATTATTTGATGAATATCGGGGCGAAAATGTCCCCGAAGGACAAAGAAGTTTGGCATTCCGTCTAATTTATCGGGCTAGCGATCGCACTTTGACTGAGGCTGAAGTTGAACCAGTACACAATAAAGTCCGCGAAGCCTTGGTGGAAAAATTTGGCGTAAACCTCAGAAGTTAGTCATTTGTCATTTATTGCTTGTCATTCGCTAGGAGTGAGAAATTAATAATTCCTCACTCCCCGATGCACTCGCTGCAAAATCTAAAATCCAAAATCTAAAATCCAAAATCCAAAATAGTCTTAGCTATGCCTAAATATGTACTCTGGGGAAGTTACTGCGAAGACGTTCTCGAAAAACGTGCCCCTCACCGTCAAGCTCATTTAGACGGATTAGCAAAACAGAAGGAATCCGGTGTGCTGATTACTATTGGCCCCACCAAGGATGTCACAAAAGTTTTTGGGATTTACGAAGCTGAAGACGAAGCCACTGTGCGCCAGTTGATTGAAAATGACCCCTACTGGAAAAATGGCATCTGGACTGAATACTCTATCAAAGAGTGGATTCAGGCTTTGTAAATTAGTCTTGGATATGGGGAGATGATCATGAACGTTGAGCCTTTGAACTTGAACGTTGAACCTCTGAGCATGAACGTTGAGCCTTTGAACTTGAACGTTGAACCTCTGAACTTGAACGTTGAGCCTTTGAACTTGAACGTTGAACCTCTGAGCATGAACGTTGAGCTTCTGAGCATGAACGTTGAGCTTCTGAGCATGAACGTTGAGCTTCTGAGCATGAACGTTGAACCTCTGAGCATGAACGTTGAACCTCTGAGCATGAACGTTGAACCTCTGAGCATGAAACTTTCAGTTTTAACTTTCTCCCATCTCCCTCATCCCCTGTATCTCCCCACTCCCCACCTATGAAAATTTGGCAGGTTGATTTTTATCGTCGTCCCTTACAAGATGCATCTGGACAAGTTTTATGGGAGTTGTTGATTTGTGACGCAACTCGCAGCTTTGAATATGAAGCCACCTGTCTCCAGTCAGCAGCAAATTCTAATTGGGTTGCTGCTCAACTTGAGTTAGCCGCAGGTGAAAAATTGCCAGATGTAATTCAGGTATTTCGTCCTCAGTCTCTAAGCTTAATTGAGGCGGCTGGACGCAATTTAAGTATTAATGTCGAACCGACTCGCCACACTTTGGCGTTGAAGCAGTGGTTACAAGAAAAGCAATATCCCTCAGCGCTGGATAAACCACCTCCAGCACCATTACCAGAAAACCTCTGGGGAGAACAATGGCGGTTTGCGAGTCTAGCTGCTAGTGATTTAGAAACGAGATTTAGCGATCGCCCCATTCCCATTTTGCACATCCCAGAACATCTCAAACCGATCAATTTAGGCTTGGCATCAACGCTACCCGTTCCTGGAGTAGTAATTTATGGTGGACGGCAATCGATGCGCCTAGCACGGTGGTTGCAGCAAGCCCGTCCTGTGGCGTTAAACTATATCTCTGGCGCACCAGACGGCTTAATATTAGAAGCTAGCTTGGTAGATAGGTGGATTGTTGCCACATTTGAAGATCCAGAAGTTACAACAGCAGCCCAAGCATTTGAACAACGGAAACAGCAAAGTCGAGGATTGCATTTTTTGTTAGTTCAACCAGATGATTCTGGTATGACTTATAGCGGCTTTTGGTTATTGCAGACAGAAAATTGATATTAATTCTAAGATTGGATAAGTATTAACAAAGCTTGTGGTTTATAGGTATCAAGTAATCTTGTTATTTCAAAAAACAGCGTACCTCGTGTATCAATAAACAGCATGTGGAAAAGATTGACAAGGAAATCTAGCTAATAAAAATTTATGTTCTGGTAGTTGATCAATTAATCGAATATCACCTAAAGCTTTTTGAGCAAAGTTTTTTTCATAAACTAATTGAGCATCTGTATTAATTTCGCTACTTAAAACGTATTCACTTTCTATATTTAAAGAATGAGCCGCCTATTCAAAGGCTAATCTAATTCCCCCTATTCCTGAAAATAAATCGGCAAACCGAATTTTATCCATAGAGATAAAAGTAATTTTCAAATGCGTGTAATACAAATTACTATAGGGGCACAATATATTGTGCCCCTACACGTATAGTCTCTTTAATTGAAAACCTTTGTAACTTACTTAGCCTTCACCCGCGCCTGCTTCACCATCGCAATTAGAGTTTGATGGGCATCTTCCGCATCTACTAAAACATGATCAAACTGAATGCGAACTGGTACAGGTTCCCCATTTAGTTGTGCTGTTAAATCCATACCCTGTGGATCAATTGACAGCATTTCGGCTGCGATCGCATCTGTTACACCGCCAAAAGCTTTAGCATAAATAACTACAGCATCAGCATGATCGTCATTCATGTGTTTGCAGATGCGCGAACTAATTTCAGCAGAGAAATCCTTAGACATTGTGAAATTAAAAGTGACCAATACAGTAAGAGTCTAAATTCTAAACTAATGTAGATGAAATTTGCCGGAAAAAGCATCAGTCTTAATCCATCGTTATTAGGACTTACGCACTGTACAAATGTGTCGTGATGTGAATTACCTAAAATAGGAAGTTTTCAGGTTTTTCTTAATTATTCTGCGATGCCTACGGCGGTAAACTACGTAAATAGACCATGCTGTAGGGGCACAGCAATGCTGTGCCCTTACTTAATCCATATTTGGTATTTCTTGTCAATGCGTAAGTCCTAGTTATTATAAGTGATACCTGAAAAATAATTGCCGTTGTATATATTTGATAAGTTAATTTTATTCTTTGTACAAGAATTAAAATAAAATAAAAATTATCCAGTATTTTTACCTGTCATTGCGGAAAGCAGGCAGCTTAAACTGTAGCAGAAGTATTAGCCAAAACTATTGCAGCTAAGAGACAATGAGCGAAACTAGCCCCAGACGAATTGTAATTGGGGATGTGCATGGACACTATGAAGGTTTAATGACATTGTTGGAGGCGATCGCCCCCACGTCAGAGGATCAAGTCTATTTCCTGGGAGACTTAATTGATCGCGGCCCTCATAGTGCACAAGTAGTTAATTTTGTCAAACGAAATAACTACCCATGTTTGTTGGGAAATCATGAGCAGATGTTATTAAGCATTCTGACCAATGAAAGCACTTCCTCCTCCACGATGCAAGCATGGCTGTATGGTGGAGGGCAAGCTACCGTAGCCAGTTATCAAGAGGCTCCAATTCCTGATGACCATCTGGATTGGTTAAAAGCTTTGCCTACATACCTTGACTTGGGTGATATTTGGTTAACTCACGCTGGTGTTGACCCTTCTAAGTCAGTGACAGAACAAACTGCCGATCAACTGTGCTGGATACGAGAGGAATTTCACAGCATTGAAAAACCTTACTTCCCAGATAAACAAATTATTATCGGTCACACTATTACTTTTACCCTACCGGGTGTTTCTCCTGGTAAGCTGGCACAAGGACGGGGATGGCTAGACATAGACACTGGCGCTTATCATCCCCGGAGTGGCTGGTTGACTGGACTGGATGTCACAAATCACTTAGTTTATCAAGTTAACATTTTTAAAAACTATACCCGTACCCTGCCTTTAGAAGAGGCTGTAATTACTGTTGATCCAGCCAAAATCAAAATTGATCGCCGCAATAGGAATTGAGTCATATTTGAGATCAGGGGAAGTAGGGAGAAATCAATTCAAAATTCAAAATTAAAGAACTTCTGCCTTCTCCTGCCTCCTCTTTCTTTGCCAATACCCTCAAGACCTCGCTAATGGTCGAATATTCGCTCTATAACTAGCATTATCCAAGCCATAATTTCCATTACTAGGTTGAGAGTTAATTGCACGTTTGAGGCCATCAATGCGATCGCTGGTTCCGGGGTGTGTACTCAAAAATGTCGGCACAGAACCACCCTTTTTCAGCAGCTTTTGCATAAAAGAAACCATCCCAGACTGGGCATAACCGGCGCGTGTCAAGGTTCTTAACCCTCTTTGGTCGGCATCAAATTCATCACTACGACTGCGGGGACGATTTAAGGCAAGTTCTACACCAATGCCCACAGCTGTATTGCGATCTAAACCAGTTGCTGTTGCTAAACCACTAGCGACCGCTTTTTGCCGCATCTGTTTGACTAGGTGTTTCCCGCCGATGTGACCAATTTCATGGGCGATGACACTTGCGAGTTCAGCTTCATTATCGGCGGCTTTCAGTAAACCCGTGTGGACATATACATAACCTCCTAAAGTGGCAAAGGCATTAATAGCGTCATCTTCAACTACTTGGAAGGTATAGGGAAGATTGGGGCGATCGCTATTAGCTGCTAAACGCCGACCAATTTGTTCTACATAGCGATTAACTTCAGAATTCCGGTAAAGTTTGACTTGACTCCCCAGTATTTCCTGATTAATCTGCTTACCAATATCAGTTTCCTGGCGATCGGATATATTAGAAAGCTGAAGTACTTGGACTCCCTGCAATATCAGAGGCAAGAAGTCTAAAGTTCTTCCAGGTAAGGGTGTACTCAGGCACAGACTCAGGGCAACTACCACCGAAATTAGGGGATAAAACCAGCGACGCCGCCACACACGGTAATTTGCAACAAAACCTTTCCAATTGAACATAATATGCACTGAAGATTATTTCGGGAGAACATAAAATGATGAGACAAATTATGGGACGAATTTAGAGTATTCTAAGTTGCATTCTTAACTCAAGACCAAATGAGTTGTTACACAAATAATCCTTACGCAAATCTACCGAACCGTGGGGGGCTATGGATTCCCTCTAGAGATAGGCTTAAACACTAAATTTTACTTTCTAGGTGCGTCAGTCTTAACAAGTAAAAGTTTGAGGGTTGGCTGCTGCTCCTCGGAACTTACGAACTCGTGATAAACTGTCGCATAACCGCAACCCCCGGGTGCTTTGAGTTATTACCAAATAGGGAAAATTGCCGTTCCCATCGAAAACTTTCTTCCAACAATCAATTACTTCACTATTACCTCGGACAACTTTTTATGGCTATTTTAGATTCAAAAGGTCGTTTGTTCGGCAAAATCAACCTCCTAGATTTAGGTGCTGCGCTGGTAACTCTGGTAGTTATATTTGTCATCTTGTCTACCTTCTTGTCTAGCTTGGGTCTTGCCCAAATCGGTGAGAAAATAGTACCAATAGAAGTAGACTTAGTCGTTCGTGGTTTGAATGTACGCGATCCAGAACAACTATTTAACAACGGCTTAAAAAAAGGCGGAAAAACTAACGTGATTATCCGCAATCAACCATACGGGGGGCCGATTGAGATTAAATCTATTCAACAGCTACCTAGAACAGTCAATGTTTTCCAACCTGATGGTACTGTTAAAGAATTACCAGATCCAAAGACCAACAATTTTAGTACAGATATGCTTTTGACCTTAGAAGGTAAAGCCAAAAGTACTGAAAGCGGGCCCGTTCTAGGTAGCAGTAAAGTCAAAATTGGGATGCCATTTGAGTTAGAAGGCTTTAACTACAACTTCAACGCAACTGTCATTGATATTAGATTGAAAGACAAATAGTATTCTGACTTTTGTTGATAATATTTTCTATCGCAATTCTATCTGATTTGTGAGAGTTGCAAGCCTAAATATCCCCGACTTCGTAAAAGTTGTCGGGGATATTTTTTCTCACGAATTATTCAGGATTGCTATATAATTACCCGGAAGCAAGGGACAGTTTTTTCATGTTAATTAAGCAAAGGCAAAAATTTGCGAATTAACCCGATTGTCACTGCTGGCAATTCCAACTGTGGTGTTAACCCTACATCTTCTAACTGTTGAAAAAATCGGATTGCTTGGGGATTTATTTCGGCAAGGCGGCGACCAATTGAGGGCCCTGTAAATTCTGACTTTTGTCCCCAAATAATGGCAGTGGGAGTAGTTAGCTGTTGAATATAAAGGGATAAATCAAAGCATAAATCGCCACGGACAAAGGACAGTGCTGCATACTCAGCATTAGGCTGTTGGGCGGATTGTAGATAAGCATCTACGATTTCCTGGTACACTCGATTGGGTTTAGCAAATTGCCGTTGCTCTAGGAAGCCGCGAATACCACCACTGGTAGCAACTCCAGTGCTGTAAAGTAAGCGATCAACAATGGGAACGCTAACTAACTGGGCAAAAAAACTACGGGAGTAGTCTTCGCCAAAGTCGGAAAGTCCGGCGGGGGTGGTAAGAATTAAAGACTTGAATAAATCAGGATGATCTGCTGCTACCCGAATTGTAAATGCTCCGGTTAGAGAAGAAGCGATCGCTGTTACAGGCCCAGTACAAGTCTGCTCGAAAAACTCCCGAATCGTGGTTAAATAATCTTCAATCTTATAACTCTGTGCCGGATGCTCAGACCTACCCCAACCAATCAAATCTGGCGCAATGACTCGATATTCAGCAGCAAAAGCCGGATAAACTTTTGACCACTCATAAGCAGAAGATCCACCACCAAAGCCGTGCAGGAACACCAAAGTTTCGCGCTCGTCTTTGGCAGTCACGCTGTCCTGCCAGAGTGGCCCAGAGGCGGTATAATATACCATTCTACCTAGTGAGGTATTTATGGAACGTTGTTCAAATCCCAGTGCTTGAAACATAAGTATTTTTTCTTGACTGTAGTGATTAACTGACACAAGTAAAAGAAAACACCTAAAAAACGGTTGCATGGAAAGAAGATTTGATAATTTCTCCGTATTCCCCTTAGTCACCCTGGATGTTTACCGCATTTAGTGCTGAGTGCCGAGTAAATTCAAAAGTACTCAATACTTGTGTTCTTGGTAAGAGCAAGGCTCCTTGTAGGCGGTCTTTTAACTCAGCACTCTTTTCGTGTTTTGTTCAAACTCCCCACTCATTGTTATTATCAGCGAAGCTATCACTCTAAGACTTCTCGCCACCGTCAGATTAAGTAGATATAAAATTAATGAATTACTTGTAAAGATTTGGTGATTTTTTATCACAACAAAAAGTAACTTCACGTTGAAATTACTGTTTTATAAGGGTTTTTTATGGTAGCGAGTATCACTCAAGCCTGAATCCAGCATAAGTTTTTATGGTAATCTATCAAAAAAGCCATAAATTATTTTGAGCGTCAAGAATAGTTAAAACGCTTATTTTAATAAACTATTAATTCTACTTTTATATGTAGATAAAATAGTGTTCGATGTATAAATAATTTGGTATTATCTAAGTAATAGTAAGGCGGGATGTCGTGGTAAAGCAGGCTACTCTTCAATCAAATAAACTACCAACGATTGAAGACGCTAAATTTGCGCTTGACAAATTTAATATACAAAATGAAATTAAAGCTTCAGCTTGGCGGGGTCAGGTCGAGCCAGCTATTGACGCTGCCAGAATAACTGTACCTACTTGTATTTGTTTAGACTTAGAAGATTTAAAGTGTTTTGAAGCAGTAGAGCGCCAGTATGAACGCTGGGGAGTGATTTTTCACAATTCTCTAGCAATACAGCCATCAAATCCAGCATTTCCAACCTATTCAGGGCTAACAGTCTTAATGGGAGCGCCCAAAAGCGGATTTTTAGAAGCTACTTTCTTGCATCCGGTTAACTCAGTTAGCGCCTTTGTCACTAGTTCGCAACGGCTAGTGCTTTCTGCCTACGATCGCGATCGGCAATTGCTCGCTCAAACTGCACTACCAGGCTCTAATCTTGCCAACTCAGACTCGGCAATTTCACCCAATACCTTATTATCTATAAATGTGAATAACATTTACAGCGTTACTTTCTGTGCTTTTGATGGTCAATTCACCCTTGATAACTTTCGTTTTTGTCTTTAAAAAGCCTTTATACCTCACCAATTCGCTCCTGCACTCTTGTCAGAGGATATAGAGGAAATAACCTCTTTTTCTGATATAGTTGTAAATCTTAATTTGCGCCGTGCTGTAGTAGTCTACTATCTGTCCGTAAAACCAGGTATATTGTGGTTTGGGGCATCATTCTTTCTCCATCCGTAGTAAAACTTATACAATAGGTAACTTCATAATCAAGTAGGTAAACACTGTGGCACAGGCTTCGTCCTCTTGGCAGCAATTGATAAACCAGATCCCCAACTGGAACTCGTCGCTTCCAAAATTAAAGACAAAGGGAGCCACAAAGCAGCAAACATTTAAGCGCTTCTCCGGGCCTGGGGGCTTTCTTGGGTTCGTGACAATCGTCGTTGCTATGTTCTTGTGGAACTGGAAACTGCTATTGGCTCTCTTAATCGGCGTTGGAGTAATGGTATTGGTTTACTCAATGCAGGGGTGGGACTGGCAATTGGGCTGGTCAAAAATACGTAATTTTTTAAATAGTCCAAATCGTCGTTTAGCCTTAGCAGTCGTTAGTGGTGGTCTTGCTACTGTCAGCACTTACATGGCAGCTGCAATTTGGGTTGATTCTCACAGTCACTGGATTGCCACTGGCGCGATTGTGCAAGGTGTGGGAACCCTGTTAACTTTAATTTTATTGGTATGGCAAATTGTCAACTTTTATGAAAATCGAGAAGAAGACCACCTCGATCAGTTGTTAGTCAATTTAACAGAAAAAGATCCATTGAAGCGGTTGATTGCCCTACGTCAACTCACTAAATTGATCAACCGTCAGCGAATTGATTCTTCAGTGCAGCAAGATATTGTCGAATGCTTACAACTCCTACTCAGTCGAGAGGAGGAAGTTGTGATTCGAGAGGCAGCTTTCAAGAGTTTAGAAGCCTGCGATCGCTTACAACTGCTACCCCCCAAAACAGCATCAACCTTCATACCCGTATCAGCAAAAGTCAAACATCACGTTTATTAGTCCTTTGCCCTCTTTCCTTTGCAAATGACAAATGACAAATGACAAATGACAAATGACAAATGACAAATGACAAATGACTATTTTCGAGACAGCCGTCCATTGCGAACTTGCACTACTGGATGATTGCACCGTCGCACCAATTGTTCATCGTGGGTGGTAACAATAACTGTAGCCCCAAAGGAATTTAACTTCTGGAGAATCTGGATCACTTGCCAGGAATTATCTGGATCAAGATTTCCAGTAGGCTCATCCGCTAACAGCAGTGGTGGTGTACCAACGATCGCACGGGCAATACTCACCCGTTGTTGCTCTCCCCCAGACAGTTGATCGGGAAAGCAGTCAGCTTTATTCAGCAAACCTACCAGTTTCAAAGTTGGTTCTAAGCGTCGTTGAATTTCTTTACGGGTATACCCTTGAGCTTGCAGCACAAAAGTCACATTTTCCGCTACTGTTCGTTGGGTAATCAGTTTGTAGTCTTGAAACACAATGCCAATCCGTCGCCGTAATAATGACAAGCGATCGCCCTGTAAACCCGCTACATTACATTCATCAACAATTACTTCTCCCTGTGTAGCAAACTCTTGGCCATACAACAGTTTCAAGAGCGTTGATTTCCCAGAACCACTTGGCCCTGTGATAAATAGAAATTCTCCCTTTTTTACCTCAAGATTTGCATTCAGCAAGGCATGACAGCCGTTAGCATAAGTCTTGGTTACAGATTGTAATTGCACCTTTACAGTAGTATTGCTAACGTGCTGTTGAGTTTCACTGTCCTCTCTACGAACGGATTTTTCTGTCTTAACTTGAGTTGTTAATACTGGCATTGTTAAATTTTCCTCATACCCACAACCAAACAGTTTTGCGGCTTAGATGTGACATCCCTCTCAAAAATAAGGATTCCCAGGTTTTGCCTGGGAATTTAAAATTCAACAAAGAAAATTTAAAATTTTTTGCAGCCTTTAAAATAAACTAAGTAATAACACTCAGTACAGACACGATTAATCGCATCTCTCCACTCTCAACTAATTGCACCCCTTGCTGTAAAACGATAAACCAACGCTTTCACAGCAAACTCTGGCAAAGCCAACATCCGCCGCCAACGCCAAGGTTCTTGATAAAGCCGATACAACCACTCCAAATTATTATTTCCTAACCAGGCGGGAGCACGAGTTTTAGTTCCCGACCAAATATCAAAACTGCCACCAACGCCAATCCAAATAGCTTGGGGACACAAATGGCGGTTTTCGGCAATCCATAACTCTTGACGTGGCACTCCCAAACCGACAAAAATCACTTGTGGCTGCAATTGAGCAAGAGTTTCTCGCAATTGTGCTTCTTCTTCTGGGGAATGGTAGCCTGAGTGAGTGCCTACTATACTCAAATCTGGAATTTGCTGCTGCCAAAAATCTGCCGCAATTGCAGCTACTCCAGGCGCTGCTCCATAGAAAAATACCTTTGCTCCTGTCTTCTGTTGCCCAAGTTCTTGCAAAAGCTTTTCTGCTAACTCAATCCCCGGAAAACGCTGCACTTTTTGCCATAACAACCACCGCAAATACAGAACAACGCCGGCTCCATCTGGAATCACTAATTCAGCATTTTTAATGACCTGAGCTAAAAATTGATTTCGCTCTGCCTGCATAGTCATTTCTGCATTCAGCGTTACTACATGAGTTCCTCTGCCTGCGTGCAGACATTCTAACAACCAGCCTGGATAGTTAGCCATCACATGGACTGGTATTCCCAACACTGAAAATGCTTGATTGCCTTTAGACATAGCCTATTCTTGAGTAACTCTCACACCAGATTTCCTTGAATGTTAAGTTTATCAAATAAGGTTGTAGTAATGCAGTAATTGCGGAAAGGCTTTACATCACTGTTGGGACTGTTAAAACTCACGTTCGCAATATTTTGAATAAACTATGTGCCGATGACCGTACCCAAGCAGCAGTCCGCGCCTTGCGTTCTGGTTTAGTTGGATAAATTTAATTTTGCAGTAGACAATTAAGGATGATCAAGGGAAACTTACAACTTTGAAAAGGTTATACTTTCAAAGTGAATAGCTTCTCTGATTTTCTGTTGCTTATCAGGTGAGATAAATATCACACTATCTCGCCATTCAAATATGTGAAAACTAAAGTCAAATATGGCTGAGAACGGGGTGGACAAACTTAAGCTCATGGTGGTAGATGATGAGCCTGATAACTTAGATTTACTCTACCGCACTTTTAGGCGAGATTTTCAAGTATATAAAGCCAATCATGCCTTTGGTGCTATGGAAATCTTGGATCAATTTGGCGAAATGGCGGTGATTATTTCTGACCAAAGAATGCCAGAAATGAATGGTACTGAATTTTTTAGTCGCACCGTAGAGCGCTTTCCAGACACGATTCGGATTTTGTTAACTGGTTTTACTGATGTCGAAGATTTGGTAGATGCGATTAACTCCGGTCAGGTATTCAAGTACATTACCAAACCCTGGAATCCGGATCGGCTCAGAGCTTTAGTTGAGCAAGCTACTGATACATATCGCCTAGTTAAGAAGCGCACCCAAGAGTTGCGTCGTGCTCTCCGGCGAGAATCTTTATTTAATGCGGTAACAACAGCAATTCGGGAATCTTTAGACTATGACAGTATGCTACAAAAAATTGTAGCAACTATTGGACAAACATTTGAAGCTACTAGTTGCTTGCTCAGACCAGTAGAGGGCGATCGCCTAATCCAACAACAGTTTTTTTACAACGATCCTCAGTCTTCTACATCAGATTGCTTCTTCGACCCCAGTGTTTTAATTGACAAAGTGCTGGAAACTCGTCATTATCAACTTGCTCAAGAGGTATATAACGGTAATCCTTGTCACCATCTGGTTGTGCCACTTAGCTACCAGCAGCATCTGTTGGCTGTGCTGGCCCTCCACCAATGGGGAAGCGATCGCCCCTGGGAAGACGAAGACATACAACTAATTGCAGGTGTTGCCGAACAAGCAGCCTTAGCTCTCTCTCAAGCAAAACTCTACCAGCGCCTCCAAGAAAAGCAACAGCAGATTCACACTGAGTTGGAGGTGGCTCGCCAAATTCAATACAACTTGCTCCGCCAAACTTTACCTGACATTAAAGGTGTGAAGGTACAAGCCTGCTGCTATCCCGCACGGGAAGTAGGAGGCGATTTTTTTGAAGTGTTTGTTCATCCTAAAGGCGACTTATGGTTGGCGGTGGGTGACGTTTCTGGCAAGGGCGTCCCAGCTGCTTTATTTATGGCTAGTATTATTTCAGTTTTGCGCCGAGAATTATCTCAAGAAGCGCCAGCCGAACCGAATGTGGTCATGCAAAACCTCAACCACGCTCTAAGTGAAGATTTAATTAGCAACAATTATTTCATCACTCTTGTGTTAGCGTGTTATACCCCTAGTACGAAGGAACTGGTTTATACTAATGCCGGTCATATCTATCCACTATTATGGTCACGCTGCTCGGCTTTAGCCGAAAATCCCAATTACCTCAAAGTTCGGAGCGTTCCTTTGGGGATCTTGCCTAAGTGGCAGGCACAGTCTGGTCGCTTAGTTCTCGCTGCTGGAGACACATTGTTACTAGCCAGCGATGGAATTACAGAAGCAATGGTATCAAATGAACCTGAGTTAGCAGCAAAAACGGTGGCTGGGGTTGAGTCAGGGAACCGTTCTATGCTAAATCAAGATGGTCTTTGGCAACTCTTACAACAAGAGCAACAACCACTTTCTCTTAACCATTTATTAGCTCGCATCCAGGCAGATAATCACGTTCAAGAAGACGATCAAACTATACTTTCGCTGGAGATTTTGTAAGTCATGAAAAGTGAGCTTCATGTACCGAGTGACTTGAGTTTTCTGAATATTGTCGAAACCTGGCTGCTGGGATGTTTGAAAATCCAGCTAGGAGAATCTGTAGATTGGTCACGGCAATCAAGTCGTTTGAGACTGGCTTTAGTGGAAGCCTACTCGAATGCAGTCCGTCATGCCCATAAGGACAAACCAAACTTACCAATTTTACTGCGTTTGGAAGTCAAAGACCGGGATTTGGCTCTAGAAGTTTGGGACTACGGCGAAGGTTTTGATATGTCTAACTACTACGCGCCAAACCCGATGGAAAAACAAGAAGGTGGTTATGGTTGGCTGATCATGAATCGTCTCATGGATAAAGTAGATTACCAGTTGCAGATTGATGGTGCCAACTGTCTTAAGTTAGAAGCTACTTTACCTGAGTTAGTCCAATAGGCAAAAGTTACTATTTTTCAAGTAATGTAATTTATGAAGAAGAATTCAGAATTCAGAATTCAGGAGTCAAAATAAAGGGATTATACTTGCTTGCTATTTTTCACGACGTAAAGATAGTAACTCTTGGGGAGAAGCTAAAAGTTTAATCCTAGTATAGGAAATTTGCCGTTGTTGGTTGAGGATAAATAGCCACAAGACATTCACACTACACCAGGAAGTTTGAGCTTTGCCTGTTACCTGAACTTGGATTTCACCGTTTTCTAAAGTCTCGGCTATTCCTGTGTTGGGGTAAGCTTTAATGTTTTGGCCTTCTTGTTTTAAGTAGGCTGCGATCGCATCTGTCCCCACAATATCAGATTCAAATGGTGGACGCATCACACCATCTACTGCAAATAAGGCAGCAGTTGCCTCAAATTCTCCTGCATTTAAGGTTTCAAAATAACCCAGTACGCTTGGTTCTGTAATTCCCTCAATCTGGAATTCTTCTTTTAACGGCGCTAGGGATATAAATTCAGCAGAGGTTACGTCGCTTTTTTGCGAGATGCCAAGGGCGATCGCTCCGAATTCAAAATTCACGCATTACAATCCCAATCAATAAATTTAGTTGCTCTGTATCCTTTTATTTGCCGATGATAGAATTGCCTCTATCAGACTAGCTGAATACTAATTTAAATACAAAAATAGATAAAAAGAAAGCTGCCTTTGAGATAGATTTCTACGTATTGGTAAATCTTCCTGACGATGGAAGTTTTACACCAGAGTTTAAGAATCAACCAAAAGGACAAAGGGACAACGAGAGAATTTAAACTAACCCAGGATTCAGAGAGGCAGCACATTTGGCTATAAACAAAATTTATTATATGTAGGAGAAGCAACAAATGTTAATTAAAGGTATTGCCTAAATAATGTATAATTAATACGCCTTTAGTTAGGCAAAATCAAGATAAAAAAATGAATCAGTATTCCGTAACAAGCAGTAGTGTAGTGAAAGAAAAAGCCAGCGAGTTGGGCTTTCACAAAGTTGGAATTGCTGCTGTAGATAGGTTAGATGCCATAGAAACGCAGAGGTTGCAAGCATGGATTGAACTGGGTTATCACGCCGATATGGAGTGGATGGCTAACCCAAAGCGTCAGAATATTCGCTTAGTAATGCCAGAAGTGCGATCGCTAGTATGTGTGGCGCTGAATTACTACACACCACATCAACATCCCAAAGGCGAGGAATACGCCAAAATTTCCCGTTATGGCTGGGGAAGGGATTATCACAAGGTGATGCATAAAAAACTCAAGCAGCTATCTACATGGCTAGAATCACTTGATGCAGGTGTAAAGGCTCGTTATTATGCAGACACTGGCCCGGTGCAAGATAAAGTATTGGCTCAACTTGCCGGAATTGGTTGGATTGCCAAGAATGGTAATGTAATTACACGGGAATATGGCTCTTGGGTATTTTTGGGAGAAGTTTTGACCAATTTGGAATTAGAGAGCGATCGCCCGCATACAGAACACTGCGGTAGCTGTACTCGTTGTCTTCAGGCTTGTCCTACAGGTGCAATTACTCAGCCTTTTGTTGTGGACGCTAATCGCTGCATCGCTTATCACACCATCGAAAATCGGGAAGAGAAATTGCCAGAGACAATCACACCTCATTTGCAAGGCTGGGTTGCTGGTTGCGATATTTGCCAAGATGTTTGTCCTTGGAATCAACGTTTTGCCCAAACAACTGATATTAAAGAGTTTCAGCCTTATCCTGGGAATATTGCTCCCCAACTGCTAGAATTAGCCCAAATCTCAGATCAGGAGTGGGATAAACGATTTCCAGCATCTGCCTTGCGGCGGATTAAGCCAGAAATGTTACGACGCAACGCCCTAGCTAATCTTGACGCATCCCGGCAAAGAATGACCCCGAAAGTAATTATTTTTGATTTTGATGGCACAATTGCTGATACAGTTGATGCCCTTGTAAGTATTGCTAATCGTCTAGCTGTAGATTTTGGTTATAGACATATAAGTCCAGACCAATTAGCCCTACTTAAAAACTTAACATCTAGAGAAATCATTAAATACTCAGGTGTTTCTCTATTTAAGATTCCTTTTCTAGTTAAAAAAGTTAAAGGTGAATTAAAAAACAAAATCCCCGAATTGAAGCCAATTCCGGGAATTAAAGAAGCATTAATAGAACTCCAAAATCACGGATACAAACTGGGTATTATAACTTCTAATTCTAAAGAAAATGTTACGGAGTTTCTTACAATCAATGATTTAAATCACCTATTTGATTTTATATATTCAGGAATTACGATTTTTGGTAAAACAACCATCATCAATAATGTATTAAGGCAAAAACAACTCAAGCCTCAAGAAGTTATTTATGTTGGAGATGAAACCAGAGATATAGAAGCGTCAAAGAAAGCAAATATCCAAGTCATTGCAGTAACTTGGGGCTTTAACTCGCCAGAAGTACTAGCCAAGCAAAATCCAGATTACTTAATTCAGCAACCTAGCGAACTATTAGAAGTAATGAATAGTCATTAATTAATTAATTAATACACATCTGGTGCAATTGCATGAGAGGATGTTTGAAGAACTGCTGAAAAAGCTCCTTTAAGAGGTCAAGCTTTTTTGAGTGGTTCCTTCCAGATGCAACAAAAAATTCCAGAAGCAAGAAGTAACGCAACACTATTTGGTATATGTATAATTGGGATTAGTTTGATGTCACGCAGACGTGACTTTTTAACTGTCGGGTGAGTTATGGCATTCTTGAAGAAGAATTTAAAAGCGGAGGCAAAGACGCTCCGCCTCCGGTCATAATCAACACCTTGACTACCCTCAGTGTTGACTTTGAGCCTAACCGGAAGCAAGCTATGCATAGCGTCTCTTAGAGAAGGGTCAGTACAGTGGGGGATTTATGGTGGGTTGGGAAAATTACTTTTTCGATTGACCCTTTTCCAAAGCTTTTTGTACTAAATCATCGCTAACATTAGTTATACCCTCAGTCGCAGAATTCCCAACTTCCTTTGCTAACTCTACAAAATCATCGGGATTACCAGTTGACTGCGTTTGAGTTTTTGTCTCTTGTGGCTTAGAGGTTTTATATTTAGGTGCAGTGGCTGCTTCGGCTGCTGCTGTACCTTCACCTGTACGATCTACTTCACTAACGCTGAATTGTTGTGCAGCTGCATAATCAGCATCAAAATCTACTGTTGGCGCTTTTTCTTCACCACTAGCGATACTTTCAGCAGCTAGTTGGGCATCGTGGGTGGGAGCTTCATTTAAATTGGGCTTTACTTCATCAGGCATAATTAAAACCTTAGATAAATAATGTTTAATTGCTTACTTGAGCGATCATAGCAAAGCAATACGCTGCTTTATTGCTTCCTTGAGAGAGATTTTTACCTCTATTAAAAGGTGGAGAAAAGTTACAATTTCTAATTAAATTAACTCTTTCTATCGGTACTAGAATATGTTTCTCAAACTCTGGTAACTATTAGTTTGGCCTGTTAAATTACCTTGGAAACAAAATTATGACTGCAAGTTACGATAAAACTATTTCTCAAGCCCAGGGCAATGAAACTCAAAAATTGGTAGATGCGTTTAACAAGTTAGATACCGATGCAAAATTAGCCTGGTTCTATTTTGTTTATGAAAAAATGGGTGATTCCATTACGCCAGCTGCTCCAGCTGCGGCGGAACCAGAATTAGCACCAATTCTGCTAGGAGACTATTTTGAATTATCAGATGAGCAGCAGCTAGATATTATGCGGGATATTGTTAACCGCAAAGATACAGAATATTCTCGTGCTTATGGGGCGATAAAAGAAAACAACCAACTGTTAGTTTGGTATGCTTGGGCAGTAGCTATGGGAGATACAGTGGTTGATTTACCAGCTAGTTACCAGGCAAGTAAGGCAATTAATGATTTGGTTTCCCAAATTGAAGAACTAGATTTTGAAGAGCAAATTTCGGTGTTTCGGACAATAGCTGGTGAAATGGGTTATACCGATGTCAAACCGATCGCAACGCAAACAGAAACTGGGAAAACACCAAGTTTGTAATCAGCTGACGAATGGAAGTCGCGGCTACACAAAGTTTTGTCCGCTTACTCCTAGCCTCTCGTAGAGAAGGAAAGGCGGACTTTAATTAAGTTATGACACAGCAAGCTGATTTAAGTCGGCTGGGGTGAGATTGGAGTGTACTACTTCACCATCACGGAACCAAACGATGCGCTGGGTTTGACGAGCAACCTCTGGTTCATGTGTCACCATGACAACGGTGATTCCAGTGCTATTGAGTTCGCCAAAGATATCTAAAACTTCTTGGGTTGTGCGCGAATCAAGCGCGCCGGTAGGTTCATCGGCTAGGAGTACTACGGGACGATTGACGATCGCACGGGCGATCGCTACTCTTTGTTGTTGTCCACCAGATAGTTGAGTTGGTTTGTTATTCAGGCGATTTGCTAAACCAACTCGCGTTAATGCAACTGTTGCGCGATCGCTTCTTTCTTTTGGATTGACGCTAGCATACACCATTGGCAGCATCACATTTTCTAATGCTGTTAGCTGGGGTAATAGATGGAATTGTTGAAAAACAAACCCCAGCTTTATATTACGAATGTGTGCCAAAGATTTATCATCCATTTGCGCCACGTCAATATTATCTAAGTAATAATGTCCATTTGTGGGGCGATCTAAACAGCCGATAATATTCATGGCTGTGGATTTACCAGAACCAGAAGGCCCCATAATTGAACAATATTCGCCCTCGTTGATAGTCAAATTCACATCGTTGAGTGCTTTGACTTCGGTTTCGCCACTGCCATATATTTTAAAGATATGTTCTAAACGAATAATTGTTGATTTAGGGACGGGATTAGGAACTAGAGAATCAGTAATTGAAATAGTGTTTGCCATAAGAATTTAGTTATTAGTTGGTAGAGATACGATTATAGGACTTACGCATGGTCAACAGATTTGCGCCGTAGGGGCAATTCATGAATTGCCCCTACGTCCTAAAGGAGTAGAATTCTACGCGCTGAAGTATTTTGCTAATGGGTGGTAAGCAATAATCGCAGTGGTAGACTGTTCTGGATAAAGTTGTTCACTTTCATCCATATACAAGTTAATCCTGTCAGTCTGCAATAACTCCAGTTGCTTGTACTGATCCTGAATATTTGGACAAGCTGGATAGCCAAAACTATACCGTGAGCCACGATAGCGTTGTGCTAATATATCCCGAATATTATCCGGTTCATCAACAGCAAAACCTAACTCCCGGCGAATTCTGGCGTGTGTCCATTCAGCGACAGCTTCCGCCACCTGTACTGCCATGCCGTGGAAATACAGATAATCGGTGTATTGATTGGCAGCAAACAGCTTTTGAGCAAACTCTGTTGCAATCTCCCCTACAGTCACCGCTTGCATTGGAAAGACATCAATAATTCCTGATTCCTTCGGTGCAAAGAAATCTGCTATGCACAGCCGTCTTAAAGACTTCTGTCTGGGAAACTCGAAAGTTGCAACCTGTTGTGATTGGTTTTCTGAGTTATATATATGTAGAGAATTCCCTTCAGATTGACAAGGGAAATACCCATAAATTACCTGGGGATGCAACAGATTCTCTTCAATAATTCGCTGTTTCCAAGTTTCTAAAACTGGGTAGACTTTCTCAGCTAAGAAAGCCTGATATTCTTCTTTAGATTGTTCCTTTGGTTTGCGGAATTGCCACTGTCCAGCAACTAAAGCTTGTAAATCCAAGTGCCAGAATATTTCCTCAATGGGAATATCGCTAGGCTGCAATAACTTCGTTCCCCAGAAAGGCGGTGTGGGACGTTCAATGTCTATCGCCACAGCATCAGAACGCCGCGTATCTACCTCTTTTGGTTCAGCAGATGCTATTTTTTCAGCAGTTGTAGCTTTTGGTTCTTTGTGGCCATTTGTCGAAACTTCAGCCGTTTCGACTTCGTTCAAAAATCCCTGCAAATCTTGCCAGTTATTAGTTGCCTTTGCTGGCATTAATTTATCCATGAAGTGCAAGTCAGAAAAGGCATCTTTGCCATAAACAACTTTACCTTTATAGGTTTTTTGGCAATCTTCATAGACAAACTTGGGAGTCAACGCCGCACCACCTAAAATTACAGGGACACTAATTCCCTTTTCATTGAATACCTCCAAATTTTCTTTCATGAAGGCGGTGGATTTCACCAGCAAACCACTCATGGCAATACAATCAGGTTTGTACTGTTCGTAAGCGTTGATGATGTTTTCTACTGGCTGTTTAATTCCCAGGTTAATCACCTTGTAACCGTTATTGGACAAGATGATATCCACTAAGTTTTTACCAATGTCGTGAACATCGCCTTTAACTGTGGCAATGATAAAGGTTCCCTTGGCATTGTTACCTGATTCTGATTTTTCCATGAACGGTTCGAGAAACGCTACCGCCGCTTTCATGGTTTCCGCAGATTGCAAAACGAAGGGTAGCTGCATTTGTCCAGAACCGAATAATTCCCCGACAACTTTCATGCCATCTAAGAGGAAGGTGTTGATAATCTCTAAGGGGGGATGTTCTTCTAAGGCTTTTTTGAGATGTTCTTCTAAGCCAATGCGTTCGCCGTCGATGATGTGGCGTGTGAGGCGTTCTGGGATGGGGAGACTTTCATCTAAAGAGCGATCGCGCTTAGTTGTTACCCCAGCAAAGGCTGTGGTAAGCTCTCCCAAGGGATCGTATACGCAAACATTACCCTCAAATTTCCGCTCATCATAAATCAACTGCCGACAGATTTCTTGATGGCGGGCGTCAATCTTCGAGAGCGGTAAAATTTTGTTAGCGCTGACAATGGCTGCATCCATTCCCGCCGTCGTTGCTTCGTGTAAAAACACCGAGTTCAGCACCATCCGCGAGGCTGGATTCAAACCAAAGGAAATATTGGAAACACCCAAAATCACATGACATCCAGGCAATCCTTCACGAATCCGCCGGATGGATTCAATTGTGGCTTTACCATTTTCTCGGTCTTCTTCAATCCCGGTGGAAATTGGTAATGCGAGGGTATCAAAGAATATTTCTGTGGATGGTATACCAAATTCTACAGCTTGACGGTATGCGCGTTGTGCGATCGCAAACTTTTTGTCTGCTGTCCGCGCCATCCCATCTTCATCGATAGTACCAATGACTATGCCAGCCCCGTATTTTTTCGCTAATTCCAACACCTTTAAAAAGCGCGGTTCACCATCTTCGTAGTTGGTGGAATTCAGCAAACACTTACCACCGGCAACCTTTAAACCCGCCTCCATTTTTTCCCACTCGGTGGAGTCAAGCATTAAAGGCAATGTCACATTATTAACAATGCGCGAAACTAATTCGTGCATATCCCGCACACCGTCGCGTCCCACATAATCGACGTTGACATCGAGGATGTGTGCGCCTTCTTTGACTTGTGCCCGCGCCATTGAAACGAGTCCATCCCAATCTTCGGCATTTAGCAAATCGCGGCACTTCTTGGAACCACTGGCGTTGAGACGTTCGCCGACAATCAAGAAGGAATTATCTTGGTCGTAGGGCTGAGTGGTGTAAATTGATGCTGCTGCTGGTTCTAAGCTAGGTTGTCTAACTTTTGGCTTCAGGTCTTTAGCAAGTTCTGCCAATTGTTGAATGTGTTCTGGACGCGTCCCACAGCAACCCCCGATCACTTGGACACCCAAATCTTCAACAAAATGCATCAATGACATCCGTAATTCCAACGGTGTCAGGCGGTAGTGCGCTTGACCGCCAACGTTCTCAGGTAAACCCGCATTGGGAATACAGGAAACGATGAAAGGTGAATGTTCTGCCAAATACTTGATATGTGGTTTCATCAAGTCTGGGCCAGTGGCACAGTTTAGACCGAGAATATCTATTGGATAAGGCGCCAGAATTGTCAGCACAGCGCTGATTTCGGAACCAACCAACATTGTGCCCATGCTTTCCATTGTCACAGAAACCATCAACGGTCTGCGATCGCCTTTTTTGGCAAACACTTCTTCAATAGCATTCAGCGCCGCTTTAATTTGCAGCACATCTTGGCAAGTTTCCACCAAAAATAAATCGACACCACCATCCCACAGCGCCTCTGCTTGTTCGGCAAAAGTCGCTTTCATGGTGTCAAAGTCAATATGTCCCAAGGTGGGGAGTTTAGTTGTGGGGCCGATGGAACCTGCCACAAACCGGGGTTTTTCTGGCGTAGAAAATTCCGCCGCCACACGCTTGGCCAATTCTGCGGCTGTCTTGCTGAGGTAGTACGCTTGGTCTGCCAAGTCATATTCTGCCAGCACCAGGGACGTACTGCCAAAGGTATCGGTTTCAATTACGTCTGCACCAGCAGCGAGAAAGTCGCGGTGAACCTTAGCGACAGCTTCAGGTTTAGTGTGGACTAAGTATTCGTTACAACCTTCATACTGTGGGCCGCCGAAGTCTTCAGCAGTCAGGTTTTGGGTTTGTAAGTTGGTTCCCATCGCCCCGTCAAAGACGAGGACTGGGCTATCTGGACTACGCAGGCGTTCAAGGAAAGAATGAGTCATATTTTCCTAGAATAAATGAGGAAATCAAGTGAGTCTTGTTATACTCCACTTACTTTATTATTTTCTCAAATTGTGATATTTTGGGCACCTTTTAATAAAGTCTGTTTTGCTGAAACTCACTATTCGCTCATTTTGACCTGATTTATCAAGGTTGGCGACGACAGAATCATGCAAAAGCTGTCAAGGAATAATTGACGAGTCCATTCTTTGTAGAGACGGCGATTTATCGCGTCTAAAAGACTGACACGTAAGACAGACGCGATAAATCGCCGTCTCTACATGAGGGGTTTAGCGTATTGGCATAAAACTGGTGACTTGTGTGTACACCGTAGCCAAAGCATCGGGGGGTAATGAATGTGGCTAGCATAACTAAATTATGCGGACATGATATCACTCTAGAAGTTGCTGGCTCACAAACAAAGCCCTGAAAATGTTGAGTTGAGGAACGAAACGCAACCTACATTGGAGTTATTTTTTAGGCAAAACCTACACAGTATTGGCACAGGTGGGGTTTCACTTGATTCTACACATGGTCAGATGAAATATTTTCGCCAAGTTTCTTATCTTGGAATCACAGCTTAGAGTTGTCACTGCGTTCAGCTCAAAGATGAAAAAAACACCAGGAGTATAACTTGAGTCCTACTATGGATTTAAATTCTTTGTTCAATCTCAATACATTTATTGAATTATTACTGGGGATTAGTTTGAGTGCGGCGGCTGGCTTCAGAGTATTTGTACCACTGCTAGCATTGAGTGTAGCTTCAGTTTTTGGATATTTAGATTTGCCGACTAACTTTGATTGGGTGGAAACACCTCAAGCTGTAATTGTATTTGCCGTCGCTTGTTTACTAGAAATTATCGGTTATTACATTCCTTGGTTGGATCATCTGCTGGATATTGTAGCCACTCCTGCGGCATTTATCGCCGGCACAATCGTCACAGCATCCGTTGCTCCAGAGATGAATCCACTGGTGCAATGGACGTTAGCTTTAGTTGCTGGTGGTGGAACCGCAGGATTAACTCAGGGATTAACGAATATATTGCGGATAAGTTCTACAGGCGTTTCAGGTGGATTAACCAATCCTGTTGTGTCAACCATTGAGTTGCTCATCGCCATCGGACTGTCTGTGCTGGCGCTAGCTTTACCAGTGGTAGCAGGAGTGATTGTAATTGGTTTTCTAATAATAGCTATTCAAAGGCTCTGGAATTTCTTCTTGAGTAAACCATCTTCTCAAATTAACGAAACCGTTTCTCCATCAAGAGAATTGGGATAAGTAGTTATGGATTTGTTTTATAGCTGCGTAGGCGTAGCCCGTCGTAGACATTGCTACCCTCGAAATAACATTCACTCATTAATGGAGCTAAAAGACTCATTAATGGAGCTAAAAGACTCATTAACGGAGTTCAAAGCCTCATTAATGGAGTTCAAAGCCTCATTAATGGAGCTAAAAGACTCATTAATGGAGCTAAAAGACTCATTAATGGAGCTAAAAGACTCATTCACGAGTATCAAAGGTGCGTTACGCTTTCGTGCTAACACACCCGAAGACTACGATCGCTTTATAATTGCAATATCTACGACGGGCGTAGCTGAGGCATCACCAACGCTACAGGCGATCGTTCCTTCTATCTGAAAGCTTGCACCATTCCCAACAACCGCCTCAGAATGAATTCTAAGGCTAATAGATAAAGTCTTCTAAAGAAGACTCAGAAGCAGTTTCAGTCCACTTTAGTGGAGTTCCGCTATTAGCCTGGAACTTTGAGTTCCAGGCGGGTTAGGTAGCAATACGATTATCCTTAACTTTCGCGCTAACACACCCTACAACTAAGATCGCTTTATAATTGCGATCCTAAATCATTCGTGAAAAATTAGAACCCCGACTTCTCGAAGAAGTCGGGGTTCTGGACATCGCGCATTTTCACAACTCATTTAGGATTGATATAATTGCGATGTCTACGACGGGCTACGCCTACGCACCCTGCTAATTTAAACATTACAGCCGTTTTTATGCGGATGAACACTAGCTCCATTTTTTACTCCCTACTCCCCACTCTCCATAATCTGAGATACACTATGCTGGTAAATATCGCTACAGTGTTGGTGAGGATTGCAGGTGACAAACGAAGAACTGTTGCAAATTATTAAAGAAGTTGCCAGGGACAACACAAAACAGCTAGACCTCTCTAACAATCAACTCAGCACCCTGCCCCCAGAAATCAGTCAACTCTCGAATTTGACATGGCTAGACCTCTCTAACAATCAACTCAGCAGCCTGCCACCAGAATTCGGTCAACTCTCGAATTTGACATGGCTAGACTTCTCTAACAATCAACTCAGCAGCCTGCCACCAGAATTTGGTCAACTCTCTAAGTTGAGGGAGCTATCCCTCTCTAACAATCGCCTTAGCAGCCTGCCGCCAGAAATCAGCCAACTCTCCAAATTGACATGGCTATTCCTCAATAACAATCCACAATTAACTTCGCCAACACCTGAGATTGTCGATCAAGGAGTACAGGCAATTTTGACTTATCTTCGCAAAGAGTTGCAGGATAATCCACCAATTATCGATATGCCAGACCAGGAGAGTTTTGAGTCTGGCTCGGAGTCATCTTTACCTGTCGAGCCGGTGCACACACAAGAAGAAGTATTGTTACGTAGTATAGAAGGAATATTTATTAAGATCGAACAAGAAAGAATCTATTCTCTCTCTCCCAATGTCTTTCTCCTGCGTCCCCGTGGCGTTAAAGCTTGGAAAAAGAATTTAACTGGACAGAAATTAGATTTACAACTTTATTGCGAAGCACCGGGCTGTTGGCATCCCACCCAAGAAGGCGGCTTATATGAAATAAATGAACCTGCCGAATGGCTGAGAGCAACTGCACCTTATATTGGTAACTTATTCAAAGTCTTGAAATATGTCGCACCGATAATTGGCCCTTGGCTAGGTGTAGTAGACCCTAAAGAATATGAAACCATGTTCAAAAATAACTTAGAACTATTGAAAGAACTAGTAGCAAAATTACCTGAACCCAAAGAATATGAAGATTTAGAACTAGCAGACAAAATTGCTAGACGTGAAGATTTGGCTACAAAATTAGCTGATGGTGCAGCTTTGCGTGCCTTGCGTGAACTGTTAAAAGTAAAAGATCCCGATCAGCAATGGGGCGGATTAAAGAATGTTTGGACTCCAAAGGGACATTCCTTGTGGCTATGCGAACACCACGCAGCCGAGTATAAACACTAACCATTTTAGATTTGAGATTGCGATCCTGAATTGTAGAGACACAATTCATCAACTATTCCTTCAACCAATAGCAAAGGTTTAGATAACATTTAAATAGCTCCCTAGACATAGGAAGCATCTACAACAATTACTTAATTCCAACATATACTAGTAGCGTATATTTCACTAGAATTAAAGTATTATAGCGATTATTATTTAGATACTATAAGCAGTAGGGGTTTACGGAAGTGCGCCTCTACAAAGGATACGCCAGTTTAGCTATAAATTAATATCTACCGTTTTACGGGTATTAGAAAAATGAAGTTTACAGACTGGGTGACTAGGGTGCTACTAATCTGGCTGATGTTCGCCACTCTAATTGTAGTGCTGCTAATTGGACGAGCAACAAAATTACACAACAATCCGACAACCTCCCGTGCAGCCAATCCACAGGTTACAGCTTTCAGTAAATATCCCCAGGCGCAATTCCAATCAGCGAAAGAGCCAGAGAAGAAATCTCAAGCTGTCAAGTCCCCAGTCAAGACTAACCAGCCTGTAGCAAGGTACATAACTACTCAAGCTTTTGCACAGTACAGACCTAATTATCAAGTTGTCTCAGTCGATCCAAGTAACTATGGTGAACGATACGCCCAAGATGTTAACGGCGTAATTCTCAAGAATCAACCAATTATCGTCATCCATGAAACTGGTTATTCAGCTTCTAGCGCCATCAATTTCTTTCAAGTAGCTCATGATGATGAAAGTGTGCAAGCAAGTTACCACGCTTTAATCAAGTTAGACGGAACGGTGGTTTATCTAGTACCGCCAGAAAAGCGGGCTTTTGGTGCAGCTAACTCTGTGTTTGATGGTTCTCAGGGAGTGGAAACTGTGCAGACTAATCCAACTTTACCCGCGTCTGTGAATAATTTTGCCTATCATGTTTCTTTGGAAACACCGCCAGATGGTTATGATGCTAGCAGCCAACAAAGCCATAGCGGCTACACGGAAGCTCAATATAACTCTCTTGCTTGGTTAGTTGCTCAAAGTCAAGTCCCAGACGATCGCATCACTACGCACCATTTAGTAGACCGTTCTGGTAAAAAAGTTGACCCAATAAATTTTGATGGGAATAAATTTCTGAGCTTACTTAATACTTATCGTCAAGTCAGACCAGTCTATCGAGTCAGCAAATAATTCAGGGTTTATATCAAGTTCGGTTAAATACTCATAACATCTGTAAGTTGGGTTGAGGAACCATACGTGTCAACTTAACGCAAAACCGCACGTCCGCCAGGGATTGTAAATCCCTGTCTCATAGCTAAAGTCCTCTGAAGAGGACTAAGTAAGATAGCGCGAAAATTTTCAGTCTACTTCAGTAGACTTGAGCAATTAGTCTCTTAATTATATTCCCTGGCGGGTGAACAACACCCAATCAGTACGCTATTTTTGGCAAAAGTAGACACCAATATTGAAAAACGAAACCCAACGCTTGATCCTTGTTCACGTTGGGTTTCACTGCCGTACCCCTACGGGGAAGCAAGCTACAACCCAACCTAGATTGATAAATTTTATTATAAGTAGGGCTTGCTGAAAAAGTTGTATTTAAGCCAGATCAAGAATCAAAATAAATGATCAAAACCCGTCATTGCGTTCGCTTCGCTCTCTACGAGACGCTACGCGAACGCAATGACAAGGGCATTTTTTTACTTGGAGTACTCTAAGTTGATTTGAGCAATGTCTCTTTTAATCCTGTACAGTCATTGGGAGACGAATAGTGAAAGTAGAGCCAATTCCTGGCTGACTTTTGACAATAATTTCACCACCCATCATCTGGCAAAAGTGGCGGCTAATTGCCAATCCCAGCCCCGTACCTCCATACTTTTTCGTAGTAGAGGTATCGCCTTGGGTAAAAGGTTGAAATAACTGCTGCTGTTGAAGGTTAGACATACCTATACCCGTGTCAGTAACGGTAAAAGTAATCATCCCCAAAGGAGCCTCTGGTCGGAATTCATCCTTTTCTCTTTTGACTGTTAGCGTCACCTTACCGTTTGTAGTGAATTTACTGGCGTTGCTTAACCCTGTTTTGTCAATCTGGGGGAAGCTAATCCCTATAAGGCTTTCGCAGCTTTAGTTTTCAGCTTTTGGCTATAAATTTTAGTTACTGTTAGAAAATAAAGGTTCAAACCTTAGCTCAATCAAAGTTTCAGACTCTTGCTTCGATTATTGTTTTCCGAGAGTGACAGAATAGGGTTAATAAGTTCAACAATACCTGCCGCATCCTGGTTTGATCGGCGTACATGATGCCAAGTTGCTCATCAAAATCTACTTCTAAAACATTGGCATTTTTTTCTATAGCTGGTTTGACTGTGAGAACGACGTTATGAATCAGCGTCCCAATCTCGAATGTCTCTGGATAAAGGGTCATTTTCCCCGCTTCAATTTTTGACAAGTCGAGGATTTCGTTAATCAAGTGCAGTAGATGCTTACCAGCAGCGTTAATTGTTTCTAAGTCTGTGATAAAGTCTCCTGATAAACCAAGATCGGTGGCGTCGTCTTCTAAAAGTTGGCTCAAGCCAATGACAGCATTTAATGGTGTGCGTAATTCGTGGCTGACATTGGCCAAAAATATGCTTTTTGCCTTGCTAGCAGCTTCAGCTAATTCTTTAGCTTGTTGTAGTTCTTTGGTTCGCTCAGATACACGCTCAATCAGACGATTTAGAGATTTGGCGAGTAGCCCAATTTCATCTTCGGTGGTAACGGGCGCTCGTAAATCAAAATTATGTTTCCTCGCCACTTGTTCAGCAACTTGGGTTACAGTAATGACCGGTTCAGCGATCGCGCGACTGGTACGCCAAGCTACAATAGCTGCGATCGCTACCGAAACCAACATACTCGCGATCACGATGAAGCGCTCAACTATTTTTGCCTGCTCAACGGCTTTTTGCCTTTCTTGCTCTTGATCTTCAGCAGTTTGTAAAATATTAGTCAAGTTTTGCGAAAGCTGGTCTAGCCGCATGGCTGTTCCACCACGCATAATTATCAACAACTGCGATCGGGCAGAGGAAATCTTCTGAGGCTGCACTTTTTGGGAGTCAATTTTCTGTAAGACAACCTCAATTTGGTCAACGTAAGCTTTTAAATTAGTTTTGTAATCCAGCAATAAAGTCTGTAAAGTCGAACTTGTTGCTGCTAGTCTTTTAGGTTTACTGTCAATAAATCCGCCAATTTTTGACTCTAGTTGCTTGGCTTTTTCGACATTATTCAGAAAATCAGCTTTTTTGCTTTGCAGTTGTTGTGGATTTTCTAATACAGCAACTAAGTTAGAGCTATGTAATTGCGCTCCGACTACTGCATCTTTATAATTACTCAGTAGTTGACCTTGTTCATAAGCTTGATTGAACTGTCTAACTTCCCTTCCTCGATAGTAGTTGGCGATCACTAACCCAGTCAGGGAACCAAAAAAGCCAATTCCAATAGCTACAAAGTATCCGTAGCCAATTTTTTGATGGATGCGCCAAGAACTAGCTTTGAGTTTCCCTCGTGAGGGAAATTCTATAGTTGGGAGTTCGTCTGTCGATGGCTCTTCGGCTGGCACTTTTTTGCTTTCTGAACTGCTGTCGATAGGGGTTGGCTTTTGAGTTGGCATTTCTCAAACCTCCTTGCCTTCCCACAAAAATCACTAAATTAGTCTAGCTTGTGGAAACACTTCAATTAGTGATTAACATCTACATTATCTTCTTTTATAGCAATAGCAAATCATTGCTTACTAAATCATTAAGATAAGCTTATCTTGTATAAGTGCTTTTGATAGCAACTTTACCAAGTACATTTACTAGGACGAACGTAATTCACTTTTTTCAGCGCACTTAAAGATCCGTCTGAGAGTATTTTCTCCTCAACACACTACTTTCCTGAATATGGGGTAATAGCAACGAGTTTTCGCCACCACCTACGCCATTACTCTACCTTACTGCTTCCTTATAAAATTAATACAATCAGGAAAAAACTATTGGGAATTGGGCATTGGGCACAAGAGGCAGAGGGGCAGAGGGGAAAAACTTACTGGAACTGCTCCCCTGCTTCTTACTCAGGAACCGATTATCATAAAACAGGTTAAAAGTCTAGTATATGTGAACACATAAAAATTTTTATTACGTATTAATATCAATACGAATGCGTTAATTGACGAAGGCGGCTTAAGATAGCTTTAATATCAGATAAAATCGGCTTCTAAGCTTATATAAATGAGAGGTGGACTTATTTTTGCATGATTTGTACTTAGATTTAGTACGATTATGAGCAAATGACACGGAATGGGATAATCACAACCTGAGGATTCCAGTTGATTCCAAAAAATAGAACTCAGGAAGTTGATTATAATACATCCTGCTGCCCTCTGAGTTCTATTCTCCTACTCACTGTCTACCTTGTAGTTGATGCAGTAGATATTACGGGAGAATTATGGTTATAGGACACTCAAACCTTTGTGTGCCCTTTACCCAATTGTACCGATGCACTTGTGCATTACCTAATCAACAGCCTTTTGGTTGTAATTATCCAGATTAGAAAAACTCAACTGTCAAATTTATGGGAGTGAAAATGCCAGAACAAGATTTTACGGAAACCGCATCTAAAGAGACTACAGTGGCAGAAATCAACAGCCAAACGGGAACCATCACCAAACTCCAGCCTCCCGCACAGTCTCAAGACGAATGGCTAAAATATGGGGAGCAAATTTCTACCTTTTTAGCAACATTGCCAGAATATCTGGGAAGCTTCTTTAATCAATATAAGCAACCTCTGGTAACAGTTGGTTTAATTGTGGGATCAATTGTTGCGGTTAAAGTACTCTTGGCAATATTAGATGCTTTGAATGATATCCCTTTAGTAGCACCTACTTTTGAGTTGATCGGTATTGGTTACTCTGCCTGGTTTGTTTACCGCTATTTACTCAAAGCCTCAACCAGGAAAGAGTTAACTAGTGAAATTACAACTCTTAAATCGCAAGTTGTTGGTAAACAAATTCCAGAAGCTTAATATCTTGAATTATCGCTTCTCCACGAGGCGCTATGCATAGCTTGCTTCTGTGTAGAAGTATGCTCTAATTCCGAATCACAGAAATCTGAATCGCCGACTTCCGGCGATTCAGATTTCTCTCAAAATTTCCTATGAAGTTCATTGAGACGAAGCTCCAGCAGACAATTTACCTTTTGGATTCTGTTTGGGAATCTGAGAAAGTCCGGGAGATGTTTTAGGCAATCGCACGATATTTTGAGATGGAATTGCCTCCAACTTGCCCCGTTTTACTAAAGCTTGATGAATCATCGCCGCCACTTCAGCCCGACTAGCTACTTTGTTGGGAGCGAGAATTTGGGAATTTGGATAGTTGACTACCAGACCATTGGCTGTAGCAGCCGCTATTTTGCTGGTAGCATAGGTTGGAATATCTTTAGCATCTTTGTAAACACTTAAAATCTGATTTGGGGAAGTGGGTGCTTTCAAATTCAACCCACTTACAAGGGCAACTAAAACTTGCACTCGTGAAATATTTTGTTGTGGTTTGAAGGTTTGTTTTGGGTAGCCTTTGAGAAATCCGGCACTGATGGCTTGATCAATTGCTGGAGTTGCCCAGAATTTTACTGGTACATCTTGAAATGCGATCGCAGTCTTGGACTGTTCTTGCTCAAAGGCTTTTTGCAGTATGGCAGCAAATTCGGCGCGGTTTACAGGCTGATTTGGTCTAAAAGAATAATCAGGAAACCCTTGAAGAATACCACGGGAAGAAAGAACATCTATAAAACGCCGACCCCAAAAGTTACTTGGCACATCGTTAAATGCAATTGGCGGCGGAATGATTGATTTTTGTTTTGCCGGAGTTACTAAAGGCAAGGCTGATGATGGAATTGATGACTCAAAGTCTACTGAAGAGGATGCAGATGTCTGTGGTTGTGGGGATTGAGTTGGCATTACCTTCACAGATGGCAACACTGCGGGGGAAGGAATTGCGCTGTTAGTTGGGAATGCAGGTGTCTTAGGTTCAACAAGAGCCTGTGGTGGAGAATAGGGCAAAATGTTGTTGGGGACTGCATTTGGTTCTACCTTGGCAGTAGGGGAGGGCAATGCTTGATTTGATTGAACATTCGGGGACGGGGTGGAGGAAGGCGACAGCAACCCGTTTAAATCCCAGCTAGAGTCCCTGCGGGACAATGACCAAAAAAGAATTGCTCCGATAGTGGTAAAGGCAACCAGAATGGCTATAAATTCATCAAAGCCAAGGGCAGTTTTTTGAGATGACTCCGGTTCTGAAGGAGGTCTATTTGTCATCGTGATTACCCTGGTAGCAGTAAAATTTGTGTCTAAACAAATTAAGCCACAGATGACTCTTTTACACCAGCCCTTTTTTAATTCGTAATTTATAGAAAACATATTAGGTTTCTGGTTCAACGCCGAGCGATGTCTAACGACAAGCCGCTTTGCGTCTACGCAATTTCCAATCATTCCAAATCAACGAAACCCTTATGCTGTATTCATTTTTAATTTTTAATTTTTAATTTTTAATTCCGCCTTGCGGTACTAGTCGTACTGGATACACAAACCGAAACCAGATTTCGGGGGTGGCAGAATGTAAAATATTAATTTATCGTTTACCTGTCTTTGTAAAAATCAGGGTGTCTAGTGTCAGAAGAATTCAGTAGCCAAATCTTACCGCCATTTTTGTCTCTTGGTAGCGATCGCGATCTCGGTTTAGATTCAACCCTCCAAGAACTACCAATGTATAACTTCTCGGTGGAAATCAATCACACTGCGATGGAAGTAGCTAGTTTTTTGGAAAAATATCCCCTGCTACCAGGGGTAATTTTGATGGAACAAGGACAGTTCATTGGGATGATTTCGCGGCGGCGACTGCTGGAAATTTTGATTCGCCCATTCGGACAAGAGTTATTTGTCCAGCAACCGTTATCCGTTCTCTACAGCTATGCACGGACACCGATCTTCTTGGTTGCGGATACAACATCGATTTTAACTGCGATGCAACTTAGCTTAAAGCGATCGCCAGAATTATTAGCAGAACCAATTGTAGTAGAAACAGAATCTGGTGCTTATAGATTGTTAGATGTTCAAGAATTAAATATTATTTCTTGGCAAATTCGGGGAATCGACAATCTGATCCGCTACGAACGCAGTCAAGCCCAAATGATTCAAAATGATAAAATGGCAAATTTGGGACGTTTGGTAGACGGCGTAGCCCACGAAATTTTAGACCCAGTGGGTTTTATTTGGGGTAACATAATTTATGTTTCAAACTACAGTCAAGATTTACTCAAACTAATAGCAGCTTACGATCAAGAGTTACCATCAGTTTCTCAGGCAATTAATCAGATTAAAGAAGAGATTGAATTTGATTTTTTAGAACAAGATTTGTCGCGATCGCTTGCTAGTATTCGCACAGGAGCAGAAAGATTAAAAAAACTCGTTACTAGCTTGCAAAACTTCTGTCATATTGATGAACTTTTCCCAAAGCCAGTAGATTTACACGCCTGTATAGATAGTATAATTTTATTAATTAATAGCCGTCTTCAAGGAGAAATTGAAATCGTCAAGTACTACGGTCAATTGCCACCAGTGTATTGCTTTATGGGACAATTAAACCAGGTTTTGATGAATATTTTAAGTGAAGTTGTGGATACTTTACTCAATGAAGCAGTGCGACAGCAGTTACATTTAGAAGAGACAAAGGCTGTTCAAAAACCCCGAATTGAGATTACCACAGAAGTTATATCACAAGAAGCAAGCAACCCAGATGCACCAGATTCTCGCTGGATATTAATTCGCATTGCCGACAATGGGCATGGAATGCCTCAAGAATTGCAACAGCAAATTATAGAGTCGTTTTCTCTGGAAACAAAAAATAGTAAAAATACTAGTTTAGCAGTAAGTTATCGAATTATAACCGTCAGGCATGGCGGTAAATTGAGTTTTTATTCACAAGATGGTATAGGTACAAAATTTGAAATCTTATTACCTTTAGTTTGATTGATTCCAAATTATGACTAAACTAAGAGTCAGAATTCAGAATACTCTAACGCTGTTTTATGACTCTCACGAGATAAAAATCAGAAACATTGGTTTCTGATTAGTTTTCATAAATCTAGGCGTAGGTTGGGTTGAAGAAGGAAACCCAATCTACAAAGATTTTATTTTTTCAGAGTAATAAAAGAGCGCGAATCATCTAGGGATAGAGTTTTGAGGCGAGAATATTTAAATTTTTCTTTTCCGCCTCATCTGATAGCACATAAACTGCATGAAAAATTTTGAGAGCATTTTCTACAAAATCAACTCCCCAATCCCCATTCAATTCATCTGCAATAAATGTTCGCCACGTTGATAAATTTCCCGCGCGTGATCAGTCCAAGCACCTTGCCCCCAATAACGAAAACAACTGGTTTGCAGCAAAAGGTTATGTAGAAGAATGTTACGGTATTGAGATTCTTTCGTGATAGCTTCTGCTGAGTCAGTTTGCAGCAATGGATCAAACTTCTGATGGAATAAACTACTTAACTGATACATCGGAGACAACACATTTTCATATCCTTTTACCCAACTGATATGATTCGTCCACGAAGCTCCATCCAGATGAAAATTCGAGTTTGTTTGCTTTAATTCTTGAATAGCATTCTCGACAGCTTGCGGTTGAGAATTTTCTGGTGAAACTCGCTCCCAAATCTGATGTTGTCCCACTGGCTGACAAGTTGGATAGTCTTCAGGTTTGCATCCCGCAGCTTCGATTAATTCTAAATATTCTGTACCACACATCCCAACAACACCTGATTTTCCTCCCCCGTGATTTACCATATCTCCCCAAGCTTGTTTAAAAGCGCTGGGAAATTCATTCATCATCACGCCGCCATTTTCACCATCACCAATTTGGCTAACTATTGGTGGCACAAATACACTGCCAATTTGTTGTTTTGATAAGGTTTTGGCTTCATAATAAGGCTGCATCTGAGCAACTAATTTAGTATCCGAACCTTGGGTTTTAATTAAAGCTGTAATGCTAATTGTTTCGCCTTGGGAATTGCGGGCAATCAGACGATGTGGTAAATGTTTATGAGTCAGAGATTGACCACTAATTGTTTCTACAGAGTGTTCTTGAACAAGTAGCCAGCGATATCCACATTCTTTTAACGCTTTCACAAATTCAAAAAGAGCATCAGGATGATTGGGGAGGTGCATTTCTGGAGGTGAAAATCCTTTGACTCGCGCTAGTGCTTCCCAGCCAAAAATTGCCGCAAAGTGATGTTGCCATGCAACGATATGTAATTTAATATCTGCTATGGGTGTGGAAGGAATAACTGCATGACCCCACATTGTACCTAGCCATTCTACATAAGGTTGGTAGGTGCGATCGCAAGTAATACGTTTAAGATTATCGAGAACATCACCGCGTCCCATTTGCCGCAGTCCCCACAACAAATTACCAGAGTAATCCAACATCACACGCGGATTGCAACCTTGATTGACGAGTTCGGGGATCAAGTCTCCCATGCGGCTGTAACAATAGGCAAAGGGATCTGCATTATGGTTATCCCCTTCATGGGGATGTTCAAACATATATTGCAGATTACTGATTAGCGTACCGCCATTTCCAGCAGGTATAGTTGGCTGGTGCATGTGTAAGGCGATCGCAAACACAGCATTTACATCTTCCAAGCGGATATTCGTTGTTGGTAAAAATACAGGTGCATCATGGTTAACTACAGAGAGAACCTCTGTTTCCCAACCAGAAATATTCGGCAAGCCATCAATGATTTCGGGCAAAGGAGTAAGCGTTGTGGGGAAGGAAAGCATTTCTAGTTGCTCCGAAATAAGTTATATCTATAAAATTTGCAAGAGTATCTAATAGCACCTGACTCAGTACAGATACAATAAATATCCTGAGCCATAACATTTTTAATTTGGTGATTTTCAGTAACTGCGAACTCAGGCAAGTCTAGTAATCATCGGTGCAGTCTACCCAGATATTCGCATCTTTATGTTCTATTTATTGATAAGGTTTGTTTACCGTCTGCTAATATCCAGATTTACTCAGAAATTTATGATTAGCAGGGATCAGCCCTTTTGGCAAAATATAGTTAGTCTATGCAGATTGCCGATGTCTGAAGTGAAAAGCTGATTGAGTTAGGTTGGGTAAGGATGGCTGATTGCGGTCAATCTAGTTAATTTGGTCGGGTAATCCCGTTTTTACCCTCAAGTAAAGGCAATTGACCGCAGAAGAGGAAGCGATCGCTTCTCCAAATCTAGGACTTATGTGCAGACACGCAAAAAATCATGTTCTTGACAAAAACATATCGCCGAAACGATGGATTCTTGTCAAAAAACTCAGTTTCGGCATCAGTTTCTTGAGTTTTTCACTTGGCTGTTGTTTTCTTGGCGCTGGCGGAGTGGCGATTCTTAAAATTAGCTCTAGCAACCAAGGTGCAAGGCGTTGACACAACACGGCTAAATGACTTTGCCATCCGACTAAAATTTCTGGTGAATCATTTTGGATTCCGGCGACGAGTGCTTTAGCCACTTGCTGGGGAGTCATGGGGATCACCCAGCGAAATAATTTTAAGTCGCGCACCATGTCTGTGTCTGTGAGGGAAGGCAATAATGCAATCACTCGGATATTGTGTTCAGCTAGTTCTTGGCGTAAGGCTTGGGTAAATCCTAAGATGGCAAACTTAGTAGCTGAGTAAGTCGCCATCGTTGGTGCTGCTACTTTCCCCATCAGACTCGACACATTGACGATTGTCCCTTGCCTTTGGCTGGCCATACGCCTAGCTATCAGACTGGTGAGGTTGTACATCCCTAACAAGTTCACAGAGAGTTCTTCTTGAACTTGGGGCAGTTTAGATTGCAAAAATGAGGTTTGGTATGCGACTCCCGCACAATTAACCAGCAGGTGAATCTGTCCGAAATTGCGCCACAGTTGGGCAACAGCAATATTTACATCAATTGTCTGCGTTAAATCTAAGGCAACGATCGCAGTTTTTGTTCCCATCGCCTCAATTTCGTCGGCTACCTCAACTAACTTTTGGCGATCGCGTGCTACCAATATCAACCGCTTGATGCCTTGTTGTGCTAGTTCTAGGGCGATCGCTCGTCCAATCCCACGAGAAGCCCCTGTAATTAGAGCAACTTTACCTTGAATCTCCATTGGTTTTATCCTCCAAAATCTAAGTCTTACCAAACTCTTCGTTATTGCCAATAAACACAATCAACAGCTAGTCGCTTGTCGGCACAAGGTAAGACAAATAATTAATCGCAATTGGAATCAAACTGAAACTAAGCCTTTAGCAACGAGACATTTCTTGGCTAATCTGCAATCCCTCATAATTGTCTATACGAGGCAGAAATTTCTCGTTTTTAACCCGTCAAACCCTAACACACTTGGCTGAATAGGTATAGCTCATAGATTTTATTTCTCCTAGATCCGAGCGTTTATCAGCATCGTTGTCATACACACGTTAGCAATTAAATCAAGGTATTGCAATATTCTTTAATAAGGATTTCTTAATACTTCTTAACGACAAGCATATATATAAAAAAGATTTTATTAAATAAGTTTTTATGAATACCTCAGTACAAATATCCCAATTTCCTGACAAATAGCTCCGGTTTTGGGAAATTGCTATATCTAATTCATCGCTTAGAAACAAAAAAGACATATAGGTTTTGGTTTATGTTTGCAATAGTTAGAAGCTTCAACCAATCACAGAATTACATCAGTATATTTACCGTTTTATTGAAAACAAAGGTTGAGGATTTTTCTTTTTGAAAAAAAATAGAATAGGGCTAGATTATTGTCTTGAATTATCTACTAAAACTTTAAGACAAATGCTAATTTGTTTAGGCTTAGGTTTGAGTTTATCAACGAAATCCTTGAGACTTGTATTGTCTGTAGCAAACTTCAATCATTCATGAACAATAAGATCCCCGATTTCTCTAAGAAGTCGGGGATCTGAACTGTAAGTCAAAATGATTTTTAATTGATGATTCGCCTAAAGTCGTACACCGTGCATTTACGTAATTAGGGGTTATTACTCCACGGTTTAATCGGCTTGCTCAAAGTAAAGATAGATGTTGGTGTAAATTATCAGAGAAGGCAGCAGTAACCACGTTAAAAAGTGTGAGACTTAGGCTGTGAAAGCTTTCTATCACGAAAGAGTGCATCTCATACCAGTATCTTATTAATGACCCAGAACTAAAGTTTTCATTCATACTTCTTTCCTCCTGCCTCCTGCCTCCTGCCTCCTGCCTCCTGCCTCCTGCCTCCTGCCTCCTGCCTCCTACCTAGAACTAAGGAGAGGTAGGAGTAGGTTGAGGATTTGATGGTTTCTTTGACTGGGCAGTTGACCCATTCCAAATTTGATTGAACTGATCTATCGACAACGACTGTAAAATACTGAGATTAAGCGGCTCTTTACTGATGAATGTGGCGTAGGAAGGCTGTAAATAGGAACGGTATTCAGGACGATTGAGGAGATGGGTTTCTAAAAAAGCGACGCTAAGGGCGTTGAGATAGGAATAAACAGCAGCACGATCGGGGCCGAGCAAGGCAGGTGGCACAGGTAAGACATCGTTTTCAGAAGCAGGTTCAGCGATCGCTGAAAAGTGGGTGGCATTTTCAATCAAAGCTAGGTACTTATTGGAGTCAGTAAGCCAGGTAAAGGGACGAATTTGCTCAAATACAGGTGGAGCAAAAATATCTTGACTACCTGCTACCAGGATTACAGGAATTTTAATTTGACTGACTCCTGCCTGACCCAAAATAGAGCTGTCAATGGGATTAATCGCAATGATGGCTTTGATGCGATCGTCTTTGAGTTCATAATTTTCCGCAGGTAACTCAGTTGCTTGACACTGCAAAATCAGCGACAAATTAAAGGATGAATTGTTAGGACTACAATCTTGACGCAGTTGCTCAAAGTTAATCTTTGCCCCTGCTAGAGCCAAAACAGTATAACCACCAAAGGAATGACCGATCGCCCCAACTTGCTGAAAATTGAGTTTTCCTTGGAGAGTGGGATCAGACTTGTCCAGGCGTTCGAGTTCATTGAGTAGATACTTAATATCCAAAGGTCGGTTGATAAATTCTGCTGCTTCTGGCGGCCCTGCCAAACCCGCAAAGTATTGTTGAATGCGTTGGGCATTACTACCAGGGTGTTCTAGCACAGCAACGGCAAAACCATAAGATGCTAGATGTTCAGCCAGGTAGACAAAGGGAGAACGGTCTGAGGCGACGCCATGAGAAATTACAATCAGGGGAAAGGGAGCGGATAGAGAGTCCTGAGTTTTGAGGTCTGAGTTTTGAGTTGTAGGTAAATAGATATCTACCGGTAGACGGCGATTGCGAGATATATCATTTAACTCGAAGGTTTTTTTCTGCCAGAGGAATTTTCCTGGCGATCGCAAATCTGGTTGTTTTGAGAAGTCAAAGGTTGAATTGGCTGCTTGTGCGATCGCTTCTTTTTGAAGAGAAGCTACAACTTCATCCCTTTTTTTGAGCAATTGTGACAAGTCATCGACTATCTTTAGCCCTTCTGTAAAATTCACCCGCATAGTATTGCTGGGAAATTTACGCAGCAAATTCACAACCGTTAAACCATCTCGATCGGCAGCAGCCAAAATCAAAGAGGCACGGATGGCATAAAATCCGTTATTTCGAGACTCAGTGAGAAGTAATTCTCCTAGACGTTGCATCAGCTGTTCACCTATAGGTGAGTAGGTAACTTGAGATACTAGTGTAGGAGTAACATTAAACCTTTGCTGGAGCAGATCCCGCAGTTGAGCCAGTTGTTGAGGAGTCGCGCGACTAGCATAAAAGGAAAGTTCGTCATCAATTTTGCCAACTTTCGCAAAAGTTTCTAGCGAGTCTACAGATAAAGAGAATTCGCCGAAGGGAGGGTAAAAAAAGCTAATGCGTTCAGCTCCCAATCCAGGAGTAGCAGTCAAAAACGTAGATAGCAAACCTAAACCCAGGTATCTCAGAAATTTTTTCATTAGAAAAATCCACTGTCTAACCCTGCCAAACAACAAGTATAAGAAAGCAAGCACTTACATCCATAGTTTCGCATATACACAATAACCAGTAGTAAACTAAATTTCGAGATGCTAGGGGCGCATAGCTGTTATTGGTATCAAGTTAACCTTAAATTGGCGATTTGCCCCGTTTCCATTCGGAGACTATAAACGAGGTTTTAAAAGGGTTTTGGCTTAAGTTGTCACATTTTAAGAAGGCAGGAGGCAGAGGGCAGAAGGCTTTTAGGAACAATTGAATGGGGATTCAGACCCCAACGAAAAAGTCAGCGCCGTGTAGCCGGCGGGGTATTAAACCGCAAGTTTTCCTTTGGTCACAGGCAGAGAACAGGAGCCAGCATTCCCTTCTGCCTCCTGCCTCCTGCCCTCTGCCTTTCCTGATAAACTGTTATGATCCCCTACTTATTGTCCTGAATTATCAAAATATCTGGGTAGCAAATTTTCAGCCAAACAGCAATAGTAGGGCGATAATAGATATAGAGATCAAAATAGCTTATATGTCTTTCTCCTCATGTGCCTGTTGTGTTGTCGTCCTTAACCAACAACAGGAGCGAAATATCTCCCACCAAAACCAGTGTCAGGATGCGCCAATCAACCACAGCAAGAATATGGTTAAAACTTGTACTGTAGTTGAAAATGGTCGGGTTGTCGTTAAACCGATCCAAAATCAGCCTTCCGAGTAACTTTCACTATTTCAACTCTTTTCATCTAAAGGTAAAACATCGTGGAAGCGGTTGTAATCAATGTAGCGATGTCCATCGGGTGTGTGGTGGAAGATATCGACAAATTGATTATTCCACAAAATCTCATTAGCACTATAGCTATGACGGGCATGAACGACCTGTGCAACCGTTTCATCAATGCCACTCAAAGAGATTATTAGCATAGTATTTGTCTGGGTTAACGATTCTGGTGTCATCCCATATAAAGGACTAAACTCATCAATGACATGCATCACTGACCAGCTTAATGTGAAGCTAGGTGTTTGGTTTCTCAGCAGTTTGAGATCGTAGAACCGACGCATGAACTGGCCTTCGAGGGTTACATCGTCGCGCATCAAGTAGACTCGCATCTGCGCCTCCAGAATCATATTGCGACGTTGATTAGCGGTGCGAAATATCAGAGTCGGCATTGCATTATGAGATGTAACTACAGCAACACGGCTAAAGAGCACACGAGCTGTAGGTCGAGAAAATCTCGCAAATGCTAGTCCTGTCATCACAGCAATTCCCACCAAACCGATCATTGCTTCAATGGTGACAATAATGTTGGCGTAAGTTGTTTTGGGATACATTGCTCCATAGCCGATGGATGCTAGGGTTTGGACGCTAAAGAAGAAGACATCTAAAAAAGAGCCAGGTCGGGCGTTGGCAATACAATCTCCTCCGATAAAGTAAGCTAGGGCAAATAGAGCATTAATAGTTATATAGAAAGTACAAATCAGGATCAGAAAGCCAGCCCAGGGAATCGTTAGCAGCAAATGGTAGGGATCGCGCCAGTAAGAATGCCACATACCCATACCCATAATCTCAAATTTTCCATCTCTAACTTGAATCTGAATCGGCGGGATCAGATGCTGTCGTTTCTTCCGCGAAAGTCTCTTCAGTCGAAATTTCATTGCAAGTAGCCAAAAGAACGGCAACTACTTGGTATTGTAAATTAAGTTGCTTTAAAGACATTCACTCTAGACAATTAGGGAGTGGGGAGTAGGGAACGGGAATTTAAACTTTCTTTTCTTAAATCAGCAAAAAAATAGGTTGGGCGTTGCCCAACCTACTAATTTATCTGCTAGAAACTTATTTTTCTGGCTTTGGTGATTGACCTTTAGAACAGCGATCAAACCACTCTTGGTATTTTTTCTGGTTTGACTCATCTTCAACAGAAATGGTAACACGCACCTGTTTGCATCCATGATTTTGCTCTAGTGCGATCGCATTCAACAATAAACTGGCAATTTTAGGCGAGCTAAATTCACCGCTTACCGTTAAACCACTGTCAAAATGTGTAAATTCAACGTTTTCTACTTCCCTTAAGTCAACGCCAGTGATTTCTCCTTGTCCTAAATCAATTTCTGCAAGTTGTTTGTGTTCTGGGCTAACTTGTTCTACAATCAGCTTTTCACGCCGGACAGGAACTTGTATCATCCGAGTTTCGATAACTTTGCGAACAATCACCTCACCGATTTTACGCTTGCTGGTTTCAACAACTAGTCGTTCTTCAAGTAGACGAATAATCTGTTCTTCAGTAACCTCTTCTAAATTTACTGGCTCAATTGCACTATTTGTAATTTGATTATTAGCTAGTTGCTCAGTTGAGTTTTCTGATAGTGTGCGTAAATGCAAAGCACCTTGCCGATAGGCATCGCCTGGTGTTTCTGTTTCTAAATATTCAGGCATATACTCGATTTCTGATTTGTTTAAGTCTATGAAAACAGATTGAGTCGGCTTGTCGATTTTTTTTATTTTCTGGCTCTGCAATCGAAATAAAGAAGGATTCTTATCAGCTAATTGCTGACCATATTCTACAGCCTGTGGATTCGTCTGGTTAGATATAACTAAGTTTAGCCGACGATTAGTATCCACAATTAAATCATGAACTACTCCTACTAGCTGACCTTGGTTATCGAACACGGCAAAATTTCTTACCTTCTTTCTTAAATCTGCTAGTGAGGTGCTAGTACTAGAGTTACCATTTGCCTGTCCAATGTTTGTTCTCATCGGTTGGCTATTCCTACACAAAGTTTATGAACTACTTTCTAATTAGCTAAATTAAATGTATTAATCATCTGGATAACATTTAGAAAATGTTTGTGATAGATGTATTCTTACAAGCTATAGCGGTTCCCATTCAGATGCGGTACAACGTTAAATCGCTTGGTGTAAGGAACATGCCGTGCCCATTGGTGTCAACTTAAGTGAAACCCTTGTCAAGACGTGATATTGAGTTCATTCACTGACCATCACTCAATGTGTTACCCCACCCTAACCCTCCCCTTGTAAAGGGGAGGGAACTAGATTCTTTTTCCCACCTTTCCAAGGGGGGATTAAGGGGGGTAAAACGTCTGTGGAATAAGCATTTGAGCTTAAGTTGACACCAATGTACCGTGCCCCTACGAACGTACTCACGTCAACGATAACCGCTATATCTCTAGCAATATTCGCAATCTAAAATTCCAAATGCTATCAGATATTGCAAGTACAGGTAAAGCTAATTCAACAGCCTCACCTGCCTGCAATGTGTCGAATTAATTATTAGCCATTAGTTACTAGCTAATGACTATATTTAGTTAGCGTTCTTCAATCGGAAGATTACCAGAATTCACATCTAACTCTTCACGACGCACAGTTTCTTGAGTTTCAACTGTGTCTTGATCTACCACTTTTCTAACTCTAACTTCTTCACGCAAAAATGCTTCTTTGCGAACATCAGGAGTTTCTTCATGGATTTCTATGCGAGCAACTTCGCCTTCACGGAAGTCTGCTTCGCGCCCAGAAACGGCAGTACCTGCATCTGCTGGAGTTACACGCTCAATCACAACTCGCTCTCTTTCCACCGGTACTGCAACTCGTGCAGTCTCAGTCTCAACGTGCTTGCCAATCGTTACTTCTCCAGTTTTTTGGCGTCGTTTGCTGGCAATCAGCCGTTCTTCATACAATCTTAGAGTTTGATGATCCTGCTCATTTAACCCATATAAAGAAGGCTCACGTTCATAAGTGTAATTATCACGGGCGTAAGTGGGGGTCGTATCTAATGGCGCTAAAGAGTCTACAGGTGTTGAAGCTTCTACAGGAAGGTTGTAATCTGTGGGTTGGCGATATACCCCACGCACCCGTTCTTCATAGTCGTAATCAAGGGTTTGGCGTTCATTGAACTCAGGTAAATCTTCTGCTTGCTCTCTAGTCAAGCCAATTGTATAGACGCGATCAACGTTGTAGTCGATACGGGCACGACCAATTGGTAATAATACTTTTTTACCAAAAATCCAGAAGCCTAAGTCAACTACTAAATAGCGGAAATGACCTTCATCATCCACTAAAACATCACTGACAGTGCCAATTTTTTCATCGGTTCCTTGTGTATAAACGCCAAGACCATTAATGTCCTGACCTTCAAATGTGTCTCGATAATTAGGCTCAAAATCTTCTAATTTGTAAAGTACCATTATTTTTAACCTCAAAAATTTTCTTTTGATTTCTTAATAACTACATTAGGCATTTATTGGTTTGTATACCTCCTTCTGGCGAATGAATTATTTAAAATTTCAACAATCCAAAGTCATAGATATTTTTTGAGCTTCTATATTCAAACAAAATATGGTTAAACTAAAGACTGTTTGTAAGACCAGATAGACGTATTACCAAAGTTCGACAATCTTCTATTTTGCCTATAGATGGTGTTAATTAAGAGTAAATTATCTAATTCAAGCTATTTTTATATAAAGTTTCTAATTATTTCTTAATGTAGTAAGTATAAAACTCCTATTTGACATTTTAAAAACTCAGTACACATCTACTCTCTGTTCCCTTTCCTAGGAGTGATTTAGGAATAAAATCGGATTACTATACTAGTGTAAAAAATCTTCTCCTCAGTCTCCTCCTGCTGGCGGCTGAATTTAACTGAGATATTTGATGATTTATAATTCATAGTTTATGAGGTAAATATCAAGTTGAATACTATTAATAATCAATAGAAATATAACTAAAGTTATAAAAACCAAGCTCATACTGGTATAAAATTGAAAAATTATCACCCATGCTGTAGACAGATAAAATGAAACAGCCCTCTTTTATAAGGGAATTAGGCGATCTCTTCTGCGTAAGTCCTAATTAAGAGCCAATACTGAAAGAATGGGAATAGACACCACAGCACCATGTAGATTATGAGTGAACTTCCAAATACTCTAGAAGATGCGATCGCCCAATCTCGTGTAGCCGTTGAAGCTGCCCTTGCAGCTGGCTGTACTCGCTTACAAGTTGAGTTCCTGTTCCCCGAACTCAAGTTTATGCCGGTAGCGGAACAATTTTTGCCTGTGTTTACAGCTTATGATTCCCGTTTGAAGATTTTCTTTGCTGACGCTGGGGCTGCGGCCCTCGCCCGTCGCAATTGGGCTGATGCACCATTTCAAATTTTAGATATTGGTACAGGAAGGGCTGCTTCCTTGCAGACAAAAATTCAGCCAGAGGATGAAATTTTCTTATTCATCGCCCCCACTTCCGTAGAAGTGCCACAGTTGGAAAAGTTATGTGAAGTAATTGGCGATCGCCCTTTAGTATTGTTAAATCCCCGTTTAGAAGATTCTGGAACCGTAGGCATTGGTTATACAGCTAGAAAAATCCGCGATCGTTTCATCAATACGATTGAATCCGCCTATTACCTGCGCCCTGTAGACGATGAAAGTGCCCTATATCGCTGCTACCCAGGACAGTGGGAAGTTTGGTTAGAAACTGGCGGCGAATATCAAAGAATTGCCGAATTACCCACAAAACCATCGGGTGATGAGTTGGATCTCATTCTTTTAAAAGGACAACCGCAAACGACAACAGACGGAACACCAGCGAGAAAGCCCAGTGTGTTTAAGAGTTTGCAACGATTCTTAAAGGCCTTGAGTAGTTAAGATAAAGCAGAGGTAGCAGGAGGAAACTTTTTCATCTGCTGCCTCGTTTTGAGTTTTTTATAGATTAGCTTGATGCTAAAGACCCTTTATATTGTGCGACATTGCCAAGCTGTTGGACAGGAACCTAATGCGCCTCTTACATCAGAGGGTCATCTCCAAGCGATCGCTCTGACTGATTTGTTATTCGGTTTTGGGATCGAGCGGGTTATCTCCAGTCCATTTATTAGAGCATATCAGTCAATTGCTCCCCTCGCTGAACGTCTGGGTCTCTCAATCGAGATTGATAATCGACTTATCGAGCGTGTGCTGTGTGCAACACCGCTTGATAATTGGCGTGAGCGATTGGCTGAATCATTTACCAACCTTGATTTATATCTAGATGGTGGTGAGTCAAGTCGTGATGCTATGGCGCGGGGGTTCGCTGTAATTGATGAAGTATTACAGCAAGAAGCAAGTCAAGTTGCGATCGTGACGCATGGCAATTTAATGGCCTTGATCCTGAAGACTTTTGATGATCGAATTGGTTATGCTGAATGGGAAAAATTGAGCAATCCTGATGTGTATCGCCTACAGTTTCTCAATGGGGCAACACAGATGAAGCGAATGATCTACCCTTAGGATATATGCTGTCATTATTAAGTTTTAATTTGTCATATCGATTGATAATTGCAGGTGTTGTTCTCTTTATATTTCATCCCTTAGCAGAGCAATAATTGATTAGACTAAAACACCTATATCGTAGACCAAGATAGCCTTAGCAAAGCGGTAGCGATCGCGAGGAACGAGCGTCGGAAGGAGTATCTCGCCTCTTCAATCTGAATCCGTCAAACCCATTCACAGTAAGCATTTACGTTTTGCGGCTAAATCTATGATGTTGAAGTATCAATGCTTGTTATAGTCAGCTATCTCTACCATCAAATGCCTGTTAACCTTGATTTCAGCGACCTCCTGGAAGCAACAAACTGTAAAGAATTTATAAAGATTCTTAAATACTTGCATTTCTTATTGACTTCAGTTACAGTCAAGGCAGACGCCTATCATCAAACCCTGACATAAGCTTCAGCAAGTTAGATTAGGTAAAAAGCTGAATACCAGGTTTGCTAATGTTGATATTAGTGACACTGCTAATAATTAGTCACTAGTTTAGACCGCTAACTTATCGCACATAAAGGAATGGGCAACACAGCATTTAGCCCTGATTGAACCGATTTTACTTTTTTTTCCAAGCTAATTGAGAATTATTCGCAGTATGGATACATCAAGAGACACATTAAAAGTAGATAGAGTAGAAAAAGTCTTAAAGCAGTATTGGTTTACTAAAACATCTGCTGTTGATCAAATGTCCTCGCATCTACCTTTAGGAATAACTTTTTTGCGATATGGCACTTAATTATCTCTTTATGTGTAAAAACAAGATATTTAACTAGCTATGTAGAGAACTTTAGCAAAACTTTAAACAACTATGTTGCTGCTAGCAATATTTTTGGTTGTACTATCAGCTACATCCATATCATAAGCAAGTTAATCCTTGGTAAATTTCCAAGGCACTTTGTGTCTACACACAATATTTAATATATTTGATTTTGGGAAAGAAAACAAGTTCATAAAAGCCTAGTTTCAGCAAGTATTATGAAATACCAGATAACAATAAAACTAGATACAAAATTAACGCTGCTCATACGGAAAAATCTATCTTGACACTATTTATCTCTATTGTGGAGAATTTATTAACCGGAAAGACCTTGATCAATAATGATGTTATAAAGTGGCTACCTAGTTTTAACTGGGAAATGAATATTGTTCTTTTTTATCTCCTTTAGCCAAGGATATTGTAGCTAAGAACACAATTGTATTTTGTAATACCTTTTGTCCATAAAATACGCTAATGAGTACAGCGAGATGAATACTTTTTTTTGTTCTGATGATTCCCTGCAAGTAGGAGAAGATGTTATTGGTAGCGCCACCAATTATCAAACTTATATTTTAGTTGAGTGTCCTTTACCTTGGACATCGGAAGCCTTTAATTCTAAATGGGTACCTCAGAATTTGAGGATTTTAGTTGAGGAAATAAAGCGTACTAAACTACCGATTAGATTCCTTTTAATTGCTAATGATTTATCACATAAAGTCAACCATACTACGCTTTTGATTTATCAAAAAAAGGATGGGTTAAGTAATGGATACCATAAGCAAGAATTTAAGCTAGAAAATATTGAGCAAGTAGCAGCAGTTGTCCAAAAATGGTTATGGGGTATCAGTTCTGATTTTGAGATAGAAACTAGTTTAACTAGAGATATTTTAGTTTGTACCCACGGTAGCCATGATAAGTGCTGTGCTAGATATGGCGCTCCTTTTTACTTCAAAATTACAGCGAAGAATGCTGATTTGCGTTTGGATAATGTGCGAATTTGGAAATCATCGCACTTTGGTGGACATCGGTTTGCACCAACAGTCATAGATTTGCCAGAAGGAAGATACTATGGTCGTCTCGATCAAGATTTATTTAGATCGATTTTGAGTCGAACTGGCGATATTCAATGCTTGTATAAAGTCTATCGAGGCTGGGGAATTCTGCCTGCTCCACTTCAGATTTTGGAAAGAGAACTAATTCTTTGTAACGGATGGGATTGGTTTAACTACAAAGTTGCAGGCAAAATTTTGGAGCAAAGTTTAGACAACAATACTATCCTAGCTGAACTAAGTTTTGAAAAGCCTTCTGGTTCTCTTTACACTTACCAAGCTAAACTTGTGAAAGATCAAACTAAGACTCAACAACTAAAGAGTTCATGCAATGCTACAAAAGAGTTGGTAGTTACTAAATATGCTGTAGCTAGTCTCTGGATTGCCTCTAGTAAGGTAATGACTTATAGTACATAAAAGTGGAGAGTTTTTAAATGTAGAGGGATGCATTCGCATTAGCGAAGCGGTAGCGACGTTAGGAGCGTCAGCGTCTCGCAGAGAAGGTAAGCGCCTATGCGCTTCGCCTTCCCACAGGTAGGCAGAGTATTGCTAAATTTAGTTCGCTACGAATTAATTAAATGCTGTATTTAGTATAACGCTGCACAAATTCGTAATAAAATCTCTACACCCTCTGCGTTTAAATTCCAAATTCCCAATTCAGAATCAAGATGAAGCCATATTTAAGACTTTCCGTAACAGTACTTGGTCTTCTAACTTGGCTTTTAAACGACCATTTTCGATATCTCGAATCCAGCTTTGGCTTTTACCTGTGAGCTTTGCTAACTCTCTCTGGGAGAGATTCAAATTTTTTCGCGCCTGCAAAATCTGTTCACCCAGCAAATCGCTTGTAGTTTTTGGCTTTCTTTTGGCTTTAGCAGTTCTTGTTTTCTTTTTTTCTGATTCTGAAATTTGCTGTTCCCATTCTGGTGGGAGTTCAAAAGCCAAAATCCGGGCATTCATTAGCAGATTCCACTTACCACGGGGGCCTGTGTCTGTGAGGCGAGTTTCAGCACCACCGTCATTAGTCCAAAATTCTAATGCTTCATCTGGATCTTCGGGAAGATCAACTAACTTCGCCCACAAAGGTTGAATTTCTGGTGGGTAAGTAACTGGATCGAAAATTGGTTTCATTCCATAGTGATTGAGAATTTCCAAATCGCTTTCAAAAGTTCGCAGCAGACGTTTACGTTCTTCCCGTTGTCTGGATGCGAGGGCGACTTTTTCTTCACCGTAAGCAATACGCAGCAAGGTAGGAATGGTAATGCGTTGTTCTTTGCCCATTTTGGTTTTAAACAGCAACCACAGCATTAGTCGGACTGCGCCTTCATGTTGCTGCCAAATACTCATGACTGTGGTTAGCAGAGTTTTGGGGAGACTGCCATATTGATAGAAGGCGGTTCGCTCTTTACATGCTTGTTTGTTTAAGAAATATTGTGCCCATACGCCCGCTTTTACTTTAAAAGTTAGCCCAATCAGATATTTGCATCCAAGATTGTCTTCTTGAAAGTGGTGCTGAATATCTACTAAATGCCACAAGCGGCTGTTTGTAACAGAGAATCCGTTAATTCGACCTTGTTGGGGCCAATCAATGGAGATAATCAGGGAGCAAGCTTGCTGGACAATATTTTTCATTAAAGCCAGCTTGGCAGCTTTGCTCAAATCTTTGCGTTTCTCCATCCCTAAATATTTCTCGATTTGCCGCTCATCGATCGCAAATTCTTGCTCCCAAGGTTGCTCTAAGGCTGTAGCGTAAGCTGCAAAAATCAGATGTATGCAAGCGGCTCTGATATCAAGCCCCTCAATTGCTGCTATATCTGTGGCTTTGTCGTTCACTTGGAACGGATCTTGGATGTGAAAAGCGATCGCACCTCGTCCTTGATTGACTTGTCGGCTGTAACTTATATAGCCTTCTTCATCGGTTTCCCAATGTAGGGATGTGCGCTGCGCTAGTACATTACAAGCTTCCCAAATTGCGATCGCTGAAGCAAATGGGTTATTCTTACCATTAGAAAACAAGTCTAAACTGGTAGAATCTCTCGGTTCAACTTTGCATCTCCCCTTTTTCGCCTGCCAAGGTATAGGAGAATTTGTTGGACAAGCTATTACACATTGCGGTTCTGAATAATAGCCCTCACAATTATTACAAAGACCAGGATCAATCCAGTATTCATTGTCCTCTATTTTGATTGCACCCGTGGGACATTGGGGGCGGCAGTTGTCACATCCAACGCAACTGTTGTTAGGAATTGTATAAGGCATTTGGCTCTTTTCCCACTCTAATCGTTGAGATGTCTGGCTCAGGTCTCCCCTGGATGAGTCCTGCTTATTCATGACTCGCTACCACATTATCTTTCTGGCGAGAATAATCTTTTCTCACCACACTCATTCCCCACATCCATATTTTGAATTTGCATCCTATTGGAAGCTATTTAAGACTTTAAAACTGAGCCTAATAAAACTTCTTTATTAACTATACATTTCATAAATAAAAAGATTAATTTGTTCGTATTGAGCTTAGAAAAAATTCTTAACATTTATTTAACTGGGTACTTAACGAACATTTTATTTTTGGACATAGAACCTTGCTCAAAGTATTTTCGGGAAATATTTAAGCCTCTTGTAGTTGGATTTTATCTGAGTTATTAATAAGTTTAATATTTAATGCATGATAATATTCTGCCATAAAATTTACAGTTCCTTTATAAATTAATTCTGTTTCTTCATGAAAAGACTAATATTTGTTTTGTCAGCATTTATCTAAATATTTGAAGCAAACTAAAATAATAATTGTTGCTTTATAAAATACATATTGCACATATTAAAATGTAACCTGTGAACATCTAATTTTGTATATATGTATACTGTTTGTCTAAATTTATGTGCCTATATATAAATCTATTTGAAAAAGAATCTCATCACTCTAATAGATATAGTTGCATTTGCTAGAAATAATAGTTAAATCGGCGGTTATAAACTGTATTTACACGAGGTTTTACCTAAAATTGAGGATTTTAAACCCTCAATTTTTTTTTACTCTCGTTCGCATACAGAGCATTATGAATGGTGGATTACAGGCTGCTGCCTCTAGCAAGATATTGAGTCAGCAGCCCACATGAATACATTCCCACACAGAGCATTATGAACGATGAATACTAAATATAAATAATAATTGTTGGCAATAATTATTATCTATTTTTTTGAATTTAAAAAAATTTAGAATTGTGTTCAAAATCATCGAAATTTGATGGGATAAAAGTAAGTTTTGAATACAAAATAATAAAAGATTAGGATAATATGATGATTAATGCACAAACAGATTTACAGGCAAAATTGCCGAGGATTTATTCATGGCACAACTAACAGGTTTGACATTTGGCGGTAATACTTGGACACCAAAATTTGCTCAAGAAATCGACAAGGATAAATGTATCGGCTGTGGCAGATGCGTTAAAGTATGCGGGTACAATGTGCTTGGTTTGAAGGCGCTCAATGAAGAAGGCGAATTTGTGGAAGATGAAGATGATGAAGAAATTGAACGGAAAGTAATGGCAGTTACTTCTCCAGAAAATTGTATTGGTTGTGAAGCTTGTTCACGGATTTGCCCCAAGAATTGCTACACCCATGTTGTATTAAACAATTAAGGTTTTTGGAGTTAGTCAAAATTGTTGTTCATTCAAGGAGGCACTGTTTGTAATCAGCGCAAATGCGCTAGGCAAGGTAACTTGAGGGGAATACTAAATATTTACCGGAACTAATAAAAAGTTCGCAGTAAACAAATCCGTAAATCGTAAATTGTTCGTTATTAACACATTTAAACTTGCTGCTAATATAGCCTAATCAATATTAGGACTAACAGTGCCCCTTGGAACAACTAGCTTTTAGGAAAGCAGGGGGCTAACTTTGTGGTATGAGTTGAAATATAATTTGTATTTTTTTGGGGGAAAGATATGGAAAAAATCTGGAAGTTTCCCCCTTTTTTTATGGCTGCACGTTAGAAAGTTAATAAGTGAAAAGGAAATGGGGAATGGGGAAAGAACAAGGGAATAGGGTACAGGTTACAGGGAATAGATAAATTCCTATTACCTGTAACCTGTAACCTCTCCCCTAAAACCTCAACTCAGAAAATAACACCTCTAAAGACGGTTTACAAAGCAGGTAGCGTGTATGCAACAAGTTCCTGTTTCACTATGGACTCTGGTTGCTGGGATAGTAGTTACAGCAATCAGTATTTGGATTGGTCAAAACCACACTCTCATGCCGGTGCAGGCATCGTTACAAGCGCCTTTGGTAGACGGTTTTTTCAACGTCATGTTTACCATTGCGATCGCACTTTTCTTGGTGGTAGAAGGAACAATTGTAGTTTTTTTGGTTAAGTTTCGTCGCCGTCGCGGTGATGATACCGATGGTTTGCCAATAGAAGGTAACGTTCCCTTAGAAATCTTCTGGACAGCAATTCCAACAGTGATTGTCCTCTGTTTGGGCATCTACAGTGTAGATGTTTTTAACCAAATGGGCGGCTTTGAGCCTGCCGGTCATCCTCATTCAGCAGCTCATGTTGCTCATAAGTCGGGAACAGCTATTGCAGCTACATTAAGCGATACTTCTGAAGCAACAACTGCTCCAACAATTGCTCCAACAATTGCCCCAACAATTGGCATCGGCGCATCTCCTCAAACTCTAGGGAAACCAGCCGACTTAGTTGTAGATGTCAAAGGCATACAGTACGCCTGGATATTTAATTACCCTGATAGTGGCATTACCTCTGGGGAATTGCACATACCCGTCGGTGCTGATGTCCAACTCAACCTTTCAGCACAAGATGTAATTCATTCATTCTGGGTGCCAAACTTCCGCCTGAAACAAGATGCACTTCCCGGTATCCCTACTGAACTACGATTTGTCGCCACCAAACCAGGTACATATCCCGTAGTTTGTGCTGAGTTGTGCGGTGGTTATCACGGTTCAATGCGGACACAGGTAATTGTCCACACACCGGAAGAATATGATAGCTGGCGGACAGAAAACCAGATTGCTCAACAGCAGAATTTAAATCAAGTTGTTGCAGTTAATCCAGCCGACTTATCAACATCAGAGTTTCTCGCGCCTCACACCCAGAATATGGGAATTGGTGCAGCAACTCTAGAGTCAATGGTCATTGGTCATTAGTCATTAGTCATTAGTCATTGGTCATTAGTCATTGGTCATTAGTTATTGGTAACTGACGAATGACAACGGACAAAAGACATAGACGCCCGGAGGGCGGCTTCCCGAAGGGTAGGACAAAAGACAAAGGACAAAAGACAAATGACAAAGGACAAAGGACAAAAATATGACGCAGGTAGAATTTCCACGGAATACTCCACCAGAAGAAAACAAACCGGAAACTCTGGTGGCTGGCCACACCTCTCATCCGAAGGCGTGGAAATGGCAAGATTATTTTACATTTAATGTTGACCACAAGGTTATTGGTATCCAATACCTGGTGACGGCGTTTGTGTTCTATCTCATCGGCGGACTGATGGCGATCGCTCTGCGTGTCGAATTAGCAACACCAGATGCAGACGTACTCGACCCCAATCTGTATAACGCTTTCATGACCAATCACGGGACGATTATGATCTTCCTGTGGATTGTCCCTAGCGCCATTGGCGGATTTGGTAACTATTTAGTGCCGTTGATGGTTGGTGCTAGGGATATGGCGTTTCCGAAGCTAAATGCGATCGCCTTTTGGTTAAACCCACCAGCCGGATTACTCATATTAGGTAGTTTCATTTTTGGCGGTTCCCAATCTGGTTGGACAGCTTACCCACCATTGAGCTTGGTGACAGCGCCAATTGCTCAAACTATGTGGATACTTGCGATCGTTTTGGTAGGAACTTCTTCAATTTTGGGTTCACTGAACTTTGTGATCACCATTTTGATGATGAAGGTTCCCAGCATGAAATGGGATCAAGTACCCCTATTCTGTTGGGCAATCTTGGCAACCTCCATCCTGGCACTGCTTTCCACACCTGTATTAGCAGCCGGTTTAGTTCTGCTGTTGTTTGACCTCAACTTTGGCACCTCCTTCTTTAAACCAGATGCAGGCGGTAACGTTGTAATTTATCAACACTTATTCTGGTTTTATTCTCACCCGGCAGTATATTTAATGATTCTGCCCATCTTCGGCATCATGTCGGAGGTAATTCCAGTTCACTCCCGCAAGCCAATTTTTGGTTATAAAGCGATCGCTTATTCTAGTGTGGCGATCTGCGTTGTCGGTTTGTTTGTCTGGGTACACCACATGTTTACCAGTGGTACACCCGGCTGGATGCGGATGTTCTTCACCATCTCCACTCTTATAGTTGCAGTTCCCACTGGCGTGAAGATTTTTGCCTGGGTTGCTACCCTCTGGGGTGGTAAAATCCGCTTCACCGGTGCAATGCTTTTCGCCATTGGCTTGTTATCCATGTTTGTCATGGGCGGCTTAAGTGGTGTGACGATGGGAACAGCCCCCTTTGATGTTCACGTCCACGACACATATTATGTTGTCGGACATTTCCACTACGTTCTGTTTGGCGGTTCCGTGTTTGGTATCTACGCCGGTATTTATCACTGGTTCCCCAAAATGACCGGACGAATGCTGAATGAAACCTGGGGACGCATTCATTTTGCCCTCACCTTTATCGGCACTAATCTGACCTTTTTACCCATGCACGAGTTGGGTTTGAAAGGAATGCCCCGACGAGTGGCAATGTATGACCCCCAATTTATCGACCTCAATCAAATTTGTACCTTTGGTTCATTTGTTTTGGGGATATCGGTAATTCCTTTCGCCATCAACATGATCTACAGTTGGTTGAAAGGGCCTTTGGCAGGTGATAATCCTTGGCAAGCTTTGACTTTAGAATGGACAACTAGCTCACCACCTGCAATTGAAAACTGGGAAGTGTTGCCGGTTGTGACTCATGGCCCTTATGACTACGGTCATGGTCATAGTACTGAAGTACAGCCATCTGCAACGCCGGAAGCTAGCGTTTAGTTAGTAGAGTGAGTAATGCGATCGCTGTTAAGGTGACTGCAATTTCTAGTCATTTAATTTGAGAACTCGGAACTTGAGCTTCAGAACTCGGAACTTGAGCTTCAGAACTCGGAACTTGAGCTTCAGAACTCGGAACTTGAGCTTCAGAACTCGGAACTTGAGCTTCRGAACTCGAAACTTGAGCYTCAGAACTCGGAACTTGAGCTTCGGAACTCGAAACTTGAGCTTCRGAACTCGGAACTTGAGCCTCAGAACTCGGAACTTGAGCTTCAGAACTCGGAACTCGGAATTTTGAGAATTCCTGAACAAGTGAAGAGTTGAGTTAAACAAGGATTTTGGATGAAGAATGAAAATTTTGCCGCTTCAGACTTCATTCTTCATTCAAGCTTCCACAACAGACACAGTGGATAATATTGTCAAAAAATCTATGACCATAGCTACAACCACGAGTGAAGATCACAGTGCAGGACACGAAGAACATCCAGATTTAAGAGTCTGGGGATTGTTGACATTCCTAGCCTCTGAATCCCTGATGTTTGGGGGATTTTTTGCCACTTATTTGTTTTTTCGAGGTACTACAGCAGTTTGGCCTCCAGAAGGAAGTGAAGTAGAACTACTTGTGCCGACAATTAACACCATTATTCTGGTGTCCAGTAGTTTCGTTATTCACTTCGGTGATACGGCGATTAAAAAAAATAACGTCAAGGGAATGCAACTGTGGTACGCAATTACTGCAATCATGGGGGCAATTTTCTTAGGTGGTCAGGTTTATGAGTATTCAACTTTAGGATACGGACTGACTACCAACGTCTTCGCCAACTGCTTTTATATCATGACTGGGTTCCACGGTTTGCACGTTTTTGTGGGACTGTTATTGATATTACGTGCATTGTGGCGATCGCGTCTTCCCGGTGAATATTCTGCAACCAATCATACTTTCATCGAAATGACAGAAATTTACTGGCACTTCGTAGACATTATTTGGATTGTTTTATTCACTTTGGTGTACGTTCTTACTTTGTTTTAAATTGGGCATTGGGCAAAGCAAAGATGCGATAAATCGCTGTCTCTACAATAATCAATCTTTCGTCTTAATGGCGATTTGTCGCCTCTCTTGCTTTAACCGAACCGTATTGCCTCATATCCCTGATCTTCATTCAGAAATTAATTATGCAAGCTAATACAAATAAATTCTCATGGTTCCAGGTTCCAGAGGACATCAAAAATCTATTAATTTTAGCTGCACAAAACTGGGAGAATACATCAGAGTCGGAAAAATATATTCAACAAGCTTTAGACCAAACTGGTGAAAACACAGATGTCTTGGTAGCAGCATATAGATTTTTCTATTATAAGAATAATTATTCTCTTGCACTACAAACAACAATCAAATTATTAGATAAAATTAAAGAACTAGAAAAATTCCCTGATGACTGGGAGCAACTTAAGCCTATATTAGTCAATCGCAAAGAAGACTCACAAATTCGATTGTACTTAAATGCTTATGCTGCTTCTGGATTAGTACTAGCAAAGTTGGGAGCAATCGAGGAAGCAAAAGAGATCAGCACCAAAGTCAAAGAGATAGACGAAAAGCATGACTTTGGAGCCGGAATTCTCCTGGATATTTTGACACGTCCAGCAGAAGAAGATGATTAATTATTCAACAATCAAGGTGAACAATCATGAACAATTGGTTATCTACTATGTCATATTCCTCCTACTCTCTATTGGGAGCATCAACTGATAGTAACTCTATCTTTCCTCCCATCACCATACCTACTAAACTTCCTGTAGGCAATATTCCTAATGTCTCTCCGATCCTGATCATTCAATCTTCTCCGTTATCAATTTAAAAGTTATGAAAGGTAGGGATTGGCTGCTAACGGGGGACGGTCAGTATCAAGCCTGTAAATCTGTGAGAGCATGGGATTTGTTGAGAGAAAATTACCGCCTTTATCGCTTTTTAACTGAGGTGGAAGATGTTCTCAATGGCAGTGACAATGAAACCAATTGTCTGCCAGAAATTCGGATGCTTGTAAGGCGCTTGATTGTAAATTCCTACTGGGTGCAAAGTCAGCATTTAGAGCCTTCACCAAAAACGGGAAACTCTGTTTTACTCCTATATGATGAATTGGGTTTTCCGTTGACTGTGCAAACAGTAACATTTGCACCGGGAACCCGTTCAAACATTCATAATCATGGAACGTGGGGAATCGTGGCAGTGCTAAAAGGCCAGGAAAAAAATACTTTTTGGCGACGCACCAATAGCCCAGAATTTCAGGACAAAATTGAAGCAACGGGAGAGATAACTCTTTGTCCAGGAGACATTATTAGCTTTACTCCCGATGCAATTCACAGTGTAGAAGCAGTGGGTGATGAACCAACTGTGACTTTTAATATTTATGGCGAAACCGATCCGAATGAGAGGTTTGAGTTTGACTTAGTTAGCCATAAAGCTAGGAATTTTTAATTTCATCGGTTCGTAGTTGGTAAAGAGTAATTAGGAGATAATTGCATGGCAAGAGTAAGTTTCTATAGCAAACCAGGCTGTAAAGGTGGTACTAAGCAAAAAGTTTTGCTCACAGCTGCTGGTCATGAGGTGATACCATACAACCTGCTAACAGAACCTTGGACAGTTGAACGGTTGCGCTCATTTTTTGGCGATCGCCCTGTAGCCGAATGGTTTAATCCTTCCGCCCCCAAGATAAAATCTGGTGAGGTGGTTCCTGAAAAAATCGATGCCCAAACCGCTTTGGCGCTGATGCTGAAAGAGCCACTGTTGATTCGCCGTCCTTTGTTAGAAGTAGGCGAACAGCGCGAGGTAGGATTTGATGTACAAAAGATTGATGCTTGGATTGGCTTACAAGCTGTGGATGAATCCTTGCAAGAAATCAGCGACAATCTAATGAAGGAGAATTTGCAAGGCTGCTCCCACGGTCACGATCATGGCCATAAACACCATAAGGAAGGTGGCTGTAAGCATTAGACCTCTTACAAAAGTCCCCTAAAACCCAATACGGTTCAGTTAAGCATCTCTTTTTTCTCTCTGCGTCCTCTGCGTCTTGGCGGTTCGTTAAAAAATTGACTTTGGTAACAGAGTTTTAGCCTTAACTGAACCGTATTGCCCTAAAACCGAGGGGAGATTTTGACGTAAGTCAAAGACGGGGTGGGGTTCTTTTTTAGATTTATGCAAGAAGTCTATTAGTCGGCTACAGGGGGATGATGAGGGGAAATTTTCAAAAAGTTCCCTCACCTCCCCTTATCTCCTTAACGGACGCCAGCAGTTTCTAAGGACAAATCTTGAAACATAGGTGTGCTGAGGTAACGTTCACCAAAGGAAGGCTGAATCATCACGATTAAACGTCCGGCGTTTTCTGGACGTTTACCTACTTGAATTGCAGCACACAAAGCTGCACCAGAGGATATCCCAGACAATAAGCCTTCTTCTTTTGCCAAACGTCGCCCATAAGCGATCGCTTGTTCATCGCTGACTCTAATTACTTCATCAACCAATTCTAGGCGGAGAACATCAGGGATAAATCCGGCACCAATACCTTGAATTTTATGTGGCCCAGCTTCACCACCTGATAGGACTGGGCTGTTGCTGGGTTCAACTGCGATCGCTTTAAAACTCCCCTTGCGACCTTTAAGTACTTCTGCAATCCCAGTAATTGTCCCACCAGTACCTACCCCAGCTACAACAATATCCACTTCCCCGTCTGTATCTGCCCAAATTTCTTCTGCGGTGGTTTCTTGGTGAACTTTGGGATTAGCAGGGTTGCGGAACTGTTGCAGCATAAAAGCATTGGGAGTATTAGCCACAATTTCTTCGGCTTTGCGAATTGCTCCCCGCATTCCCTCAGGGCCTGGTGTCAACTCTAAAGCTGCACCATAAGCTCTAAGCATAGCCCGTCGTTCTTGGCTCATTGTCTCTGGCATTGTCAAAATCAAACGGTAGCCACGCGCTGCTGCTACCATCGCTAGAGCAATTCCTGTATTACCTGAAGTAGGCTCAACCAAAATGGTCTTTCCAGGGGAAATTGAGCCAGCCGCTTCTGCTGAAAGTACCATACTTAAACCAATGCGGTCTTTCACTGAAGCAGCTGGGTTCATGCCCTCTAATTTGACAACTATCCTTGCTACTACGCCCTCAGCTTGAGGAATCTTGTTTAGTTGAACTAAAGGAGTTCGTCCAATCAGTTCTGTTATGTCTTGAGCAATTCGCATTATTTAACTCCTAAAATCCTAAATCTTAGTACAGAGTATTTACTTATAACAATAAGCTTTTGTATATTTAATTTGCAGTTTAGTGTCAATGAGTGCATATACTATGTATTCTAACTAAACCAGGAAATAAGAAAGTTTAGGAAGAACTTTTATTAGATGTTACCAGCTATTTTTACTTCAGCAGTAGACTAGCTTGCCATCCTTTTATTTTACCATTTGTAATTACTGGCTATTGCTTCTTGGGCTGAGATTTGGCTATTTAAATTCTGTATTTAACAATTCTGAATTATTTTGTGAGAAACAATATACCCAACTTCTTCTCATTGGAGAAATAGTTTTATTTTTTTAGGGCGTTTTATGGGGCTTTCTGCAACGTCAACTACACTATCTCTATTTGAGAATCAAAGCTAGATAGTTTCTTCTTGCCTGGAAGAGAAAAAGCTTTTCAATTGACGATAATCTCTTCAATCTTGTCAAGAATAGGATGCGCTGTTGACTACACTCACTCCCCAAGATTGAGCAATATAGGAAACAAGTACGATATTCCCTCTAATATTGCAATGTCATTAACAATTGGTCTTCTAGAGTTGACACCAATAACTGGTGTGCACCTTTCAAATACCTATATTCTAACAAAATAAATTCTATGTATTTAAAATCACCATGCCTTTTTGCCTAAAATAGTGATTACACTTACGAAACCCTAGAAATATTCGTCATCTTTTCATTGATAATCAGCACTAACTTTACCCAATTAGGTCTCTTTGTTTCTTAAACTGGGTTTGTACGCTCAGCTACCAAAGATGGCTAACAATACAGGTCGCATTTTTAAGCAACTGTATTGCCAAAAAGCCTGTAGTCAAGACAGCCCTAGCCCAAAAACGGCAGTAGTTTAAAACTTAACTTCCAAACTGACAGAAACTTAAAAACAATGAAAATGACTTTTCAGAAACTTGTAATTGGTGCCTCAATGGCTATTGGCGTAAGCGCTCTTGCTACTGTACCAGCACAGGCTGGAACACTAACTGGCGCTGGTATTGGCGGAACAGCAGCAAGTGATTATTTAGTCTATGATGTCCAAGGTAACAGCACCATCTTTGCGAACAAGAACCTCACAAATGTACAAAAAGTCCTCGATGGAAATGCCGCAAATCCTACTGGAAATGTAGAGTTAAGAGCTAGCAGTGAACAAGGGGGCTTTGATTTCAATAAAAACACTACCTTGACAGGGCAAATTGGTGACAAAAGTATTACCTTGAGCAGCCTGACAGCAACAGATTGGTTTAGTACTGGCTCAGGATTGAGTACAAGCTATGGAGCAAATAACTTTGCAAATAATTGGTTTAATCAATTTTATAATGCAGCAGGTCTAGCAGCCAATGAATCTGCAATTAAATTGGCACTGAATCTACCAAGTTTTACCCCTAGCTCGGTTCTTCGCCAGCAAGCCTTTAACGCTTTTTATGGTATTGGTGGTTTCCAACGCTCCAGCGACCCTAATATCTCTTACGTTAACCAAGACGATATTAGTGGCCAAATCAAAATTGGGTTAGCCGGTCACGACAATTTAAAAAATTACTATGCCCCTCTATTAGGAACCTTGGGTAATTTTCTCAAAAATGGATTTCAAGCTAGTGAAGTTGTTAAAGTTACCTACAATGACAAGACTGATTTCCTTTACAGCTTTTCTGCTACAGCAAGCGGATTAAGCAATAATTCGGGGCCTGGTGCTGATGGCAAGTCCCACAGTGGTAATTACGAAGTCACTATCAACGGTGTACCTCCAAAGACAGTACCAGAACCATCGATAATACTGGGTCTGTTAGGCATTGCTGGTGTGTTTACTACCCAACGCAAATTTAAAAAAGCCTCTATTTAAGATTGCAGTTTTAAAACGACAAATAAGTCAGGGAGCTAATAGCTCCCTTTTTTGATGAATAATTTCTTCAAACTATAAGATGATTGAGTCTTATAGGTTATACTGTTTCTAAAAATATTTGCAATAAATGAGCGATTATAAGGCTATACATCTGTATGCCTCTACCAAGTATTTGTAACAGGGATTTAGTAAAATGATATTACTTATCCTCACATCCAGATTAAAACTGTTTCAGGAAAAGCAATTACCATACCAGTAATTACAGTATTACTTAAGTAGTTGTACTAGTAAAACTTGGGCAACTCAATTTTTCAAAGCAGCCGTTAGCCTCATATTATAACTTAGAAAAAGTTTAAAAAAAAGCTTAATTCTTGATTAAATTATGTTTAAATATATTATTATTTAAGTTAAGTATTGTAGTGCAGCTAAATTTAATTTATTCATATATTTGACTAGACGACATAAGTCAAGTCTATATTTATTTCAGTGTTTAAATTCACTAATATTTTAGTTTATGGTAATAATTGTTGGCTTTTACTTAAAATAATCAGATAATAGGTAGCAATGACAGCACAATTACTCAATATAGATTAGCCATTGTGGTAGCATAAAGTGAGACGAATTTTGCTAGTTGAAGACCATTATCTCAATCGGATGTTACTTAGTGACTATCTAAGTTACTGTGGGTACGATGTTCAAAGTTTATCAGAAGGCTCTGCTTTTTTCTCAACTATAGAGAAATTTGAGCCAGATTTAATGTTGCTAGACTTGAAATTACCAGATGTTGACGGTTATTCGCTCTTAAAACAAGTCCAGCAAAAACCTGATTTGTCAAAAATACCTATAATTGTGGTTTCAGCCTGTGCTTTTAAAGCAGATCAAGAAAAAGCTATGAATTTGGGTGCACGTTGCTATTTTGTGAAACCTTTAAAACTCAAGGATCTCATTCTTACAATTGAAGAACAGTTTACTTGTCACCACAGATAAGCTTTTCTGCTAGTACAGGTCGGCGGAAATAAACCACCCATTCCAAATGAATAAAACACTTACGCTGTATTGATTTTTAATTTTTAATTTTTAATTCCGCCTTGCGGTACTAAATATGTATTTATTCCGCTTTTTGGTTAGCGATGAACTCTTCCACGCGTTCACTAATATTTTGTACAGAACTGCCAATATTTGAAATTTTCTGTTGTACTTGCGCTAACAACAAAACTGCTGTTTGCAGTTCATTGAGAGTTTCCTCCATAGCCTCACGGTACTGAGATTCAAAGTCTTGTAAATTCATAACTTAAGCTCTTAATTTAAAATCATTAAAATAGTTATATTCTCAATCATAATCGTAAATTTAGCTTACTAAATCCGTTGATTTGCTTAATATTATAATTTCAATAAAAAAACCAAAATATTGTTGATTAATAAAATATTTATTTTGTATTTATACAAGCGATATATAAATGTATCTGTGTTCTTAAAAAGATAGACACAACATATATTTTACATGAATATGAAATTCCAAATAATAAATACTATTGGGTTGAAAATGTTAATTCTAGATTCACAAAGCTAGGACTTACGCAAAAATATACGCTGTAGGGGCAATACCCTTTGGGAAGCCGCAACTCTTGGAGACGCTCCGCGTAGCTTGCTTCTCCGTAGGAGTATGCGTCTACATGAATTGCCCCAAACTGAAAATAAGGGTTTCGGCTATTGTTTGCGTAAGTCCTGAAAGCAAAGTTTTTATTCTGGCAGTAGCATCTGATGACTAAGGTTGCAGTTAGACAAATTCTCGTCATCTCCAAAGTTTTGATCCTTGTTGCAGGAAGCATCTAGCTTATAAACCAAGCCTCATTGTGGTAAGCCGCAGAAGCGTCTACAGACTTATCTTTGTACGAACTAGCATGAAAGTTCTGTTAGCGGTAACAAGGCGTTTAGCACGTGCTGAGTAAAAAATATCAGTTTCGGTTCCTTTTTAGATATTCTGGTGTATGCAGTTTGTGACGGCTACTTTATATTTACTTGATAAATAATCGTTAAATCGGCACGAAAAAACAATTTTTCTTAAAATAGAGAAAGATTACCTAATTTTGGTTGTGACAATATCTACTCAAGTATTACCACTGCTTAAAGAGCCAGAACGACTGGAAAACCGTCTAGCCGAAATTCCACCGGAACCGGGGGTTTATTTCATGCGGGACAGGAGCGATCGCATTATATATATAGGTAAATCACGTAAGTTGCGATCGCGTGTACGTTCCTATTTCCGGGATGGCTACAACAAGAGCGAACGCATCGCCACGATGGTCAAGTTGGTGACAGAAATTGAATTCATCGTCACTGATACTGAAGCCGAAGCCTTAGCGCTCGAAGCCAATTTGATCAAGCAGCACCAGCCATACTTCAACGTGCTGCTCAAAGATGATAAAAAATATCCCTATCTCTGCATCACTTGGTCAGAAGATTATCCGCGAATTTTTATTACCCGTAAACGCCAATTCGGCAAAGAGAAGGATAAGTTTTATGGCCCTTATACTGATGCTGGTTTATTACGAGAAATTGTCCGCATCTGCAAGCGCATCTTTCCCCAGCGACAACGACCTCAACCACTTTTTAAAGACCGTCCTTGCTTGAATTTTGATTTAGGGCGTTGTCCAGGTGTTTGTCAAAAGCTGATTTCACCAGAAGAATATCGCAAAATTGTGCAAAAGATCGCGATGGTCTTTCAAGGTCGAACTCAGGAACTGATTGATATTTTGACCCAACAGATGAACGCAGCTGCTGAGAACTTGAATTTTGAATCAGCAGCACGGATTCGCGATCAAATTTCTGGGTTAAAGTCGTTGACAGCCGACCAAAAAGTTTCCTTACCAGATGATACCGTTTCGCGGGATGCGATCGCACTGGCAGCCAACGAACAACACGCCTGCATTCAACTATTTCAGATTCGCGCTGGTCAATTGGTAGGACGTTTAGCGTTTGTGGCGGATGCTCACGCAGAACCGGGAGCTATTTTACAACGAGCCTTAGAGGAACATTATCAAACTGCTGACTCAGTGGAAATACCGTTAGAAATTTTGGTACAGCATGATTTACCAGATGGTGAGATATTGGCGGATGTCTTAACTCAACGTAAAGGCAAAAAAGTCACAATTTTGACTCCTTTACGGCAAACTAAGGCAGAATTAATTGAGATGGTAGAGCGAAATGCTCAGTATGAATTGCAAAGAATGCAAAAATTTGGCGATCGCAATCACCAAGCAATGCAAGATTTAGCAGCCATTCTCGATTTACCAGATGTACCCCACCGCATCGAAGGTTATGATATTTCCCATATTCAAGGGTCAAATGCTGTAGCTTCCCAAGTCGTGTTTATTGACGGATTACCAGCAAAACAGCACTATCGCCACTACAAAATTAAAAATCCCACTGTAACAGCAGGACATTCAGATGATTTTGCCAGTCTGGCTGAAGTCATCCAACGACGGTTCCGTAAATATGGGGAAGATCAGCAATTAAAGCGTTTGGGTAATCCCGACTGGCCTGATTTAATCATGATCGATGGTGGTAAAGGTCAGTTATCTTCGGTTGTTGCCGTCTTACAAGAGATGAATTTATTAGAAGACTTGCGAGTTGTGAGTTTAGCAAAACAGCGAGAAGAGATTTTTTTACCGGGAGAATCTAAACCCTTAACAACTGATACAGAACAGCCAGGGGTACAGTTATTGCGGCGGTTGCGAGATGAAGCGCATCGGTTTGCTGTGAGTTTCCATCGTCAGCAGCGCAGTGATAAATTGAAGCGATCGCGTTTAGATGAAATTCCTGGCTTAGGACATCATCGACAAAAGCAACTACTGGGACATTTTCGCTCAGTTGACTATATTCGGCAAGCGACAACCACACAACTCGCGGAAGTAGCAGGAATTGGGCCGCGTTTGGCTCAAGAAATTTACGATTATTTTCATCCGGCTTGAAGTGTTAACTCCCACTCTCACCTTGAAGAAGAATTCAGGAGCGGAGCCGGAGACGCTCCGCCTCCGCTCAAAATCAATACTTTGGTAGTCCGCTTTCTCGTTCAGAATACCCAACTGAATTCTGTTCGATAAATATTACCAGTAAACATTAACTAAATCTTAAGATAGAGATTTTGTGACTAAAGATACAGTAATTTATGGGTTTTAATTTTTGAATACAAGAACGGCTTTTTTTGTATTCGTCTGAAATGACTATAAACAAGGCTCTCTCAAAGCATTAATCATAGGGATCACTAAATCTCTAAGCAGCATTTAATTAAAAAATAATTTATGTGTCTAAAGTTGGAGGGTAAAATCACTTAGATTCTAGGATAATAGATAAAGATATCGAAAAGTTTTCAAACCTGAAATTTTGTTTAAAATAATCAGCCAATATTACAGCAGTTTGTTAAGTTGGGTCGAACCAGAATTTTTACGGGTTTAACTTGTAGCTTTACCAAATAAAAAATAATTACAACCAGGGGTTTTAAAATGCAGACAGTACAAAAGATTTACTGCCCAAATTGTGGTAGTCATGCAGAGCGTTATTATATTTCTGATAGTCAATTAACTCGGACACAATGTCCCAGTTGTGACTACTTAATGATTAGTTGCACTCTGACTGGCAAAGTCGTTGAGGCTTATGCCCCAGGAATTCATGCGCCCGCTAGATAATAAAAATTAAAAATTGGAGAATGTTTTCTCTAATTTTTAATAATAAAGTTATTTATCAGAAATTTTGAACACTTCACAGGTTGTTTTGCTGTTGCCTGAGTTCTTGTTTTCGTCTCTGTTGTTGTAATCTAAATTGTTGCTGTTGTCTGATTTGTTGATCTTGCCTTAGTTGTTGATCTTGTATTCTCAGTTGTTGCTGTCGTGTAAACTCTTGCTGTTGTAGTTGCAGTTGTTGCTGTTGTAGTCTGAGTTGTTGTTGGCGGATCAGTTCTTGGCGTTGTCGTGTAAATTCTTGCTGTTGTATTCTCTGTTGTTGTTGTAATTGTGGTTGTTGAAGGTTTAGGCGTAGCCATGTTTCCTTAAATTGTTCTTGTGCTTGCTGAGTTCGCTCCTGTTGTTGTTGTCTCATTCTTTCTTGAAAGGACTCAGGTTGCTGAGGATTTGTCGGAATTATTTGTCCATAAGCAGGAGAATTCATCGGCAAAGCGTTTGCAAGAACAATCACCAGTAGCCATGATTTAAGCATCAATGAGCGATTCAACATAGTGTTATTTCGTCAATTGTTATGGGTTGGGTTGAGCGATCGCTTAACCTTAATATAACAATTTCTACTGAGGTCTTTTTGGAGCAATTGCTAACCTTCTGAGCTTGTTTAATTTTTACTTGCTCTCAATTGTCCGCAAGCAGCATCGGCTTCTAAGCCACGGGAATAACGCACACTCACAGCAGTATTTTGTTGCTTAAGGATGTTGACAAATGCTTGAATGCGATCGCGGTTGGGGCGTTTGTAGTCTACTTCCTGGATGGGGTTGTAGGGAATCAAATTCACATGACTTTGAAATCCTCGTAGACATTTTGAAAGTTCCAATGCGTGTTCTGGTAAATCGTTGACACCAGCAAGGAGAACATATTCAAAGGTAACGCGGCGTCCAGTGATTTCCACATATTCCCGACATTCAGCCAGTAAATCTTCGAGAGGATAGGCGCGGGCGCTGGGGATCAGTTTTTCTCGTAGTGCTTGATTGGGTGCGTGGAGACTCACAGCCAGAGTGATTTGCAAATTATTTTGTGCGAACTGACGGATGCGATCGCGAATACCAACTGTAGAAACTGTAAGCGATCGCTGTCCGATACCCACATCTTGATTCAGAGATTTCAAGGCTGCTAGGACATTTTCAGTATTCAACAACGGTTCACCCAGTCCCATAAACACTACATTGCTAACCCGTTCCTGAAAATCTTCTTGTACAGTCAACACCTGATCGACAATTTCGTGTCGCGCTAGGTTACGTTTGTAACCTCCTTTACCAGTAGCGCAGAAATCACACGCCATTGGGCAACCCACCTGAGTAGAAACGCAAACTGTTAGACGGGCTTTTGGGCCTTCTCCCCTTTCCGCGAAGGTGGGAATGCCAACAGTTTCAATAATTTGCCCGTCTGTTAATTGCAAAAGATATTTGACTGTACCATCGGGAGCCTCAGAGCGGTAATGTAAGATTGAGCGCCCAATGGGGATTTCTGCTACTTCTTTCCGCCATTGTTTGGAGAAGACAGAAATATCAGCTAGCGATCGCACTCCCTTGTCATAAATCCATTCATGCAGCTGCTTTCCTCTGTAAGCAGGTTGTCCCTGTTGCTGCACCCAAGCAGTTAACTCTCCAAGACTTGCACCTAAAAGGGGAGGAATTAATTCTGATCTTTCTGGGTTGGGGAAGTCAACCTGAGATACAAGAGGCGTAGCAGACATAAAAAATCACGAGTTGATGCTGGATCTCCATACTACACCCCTCAGATTAACTTTGAGTAGAATTTGAGTAAGGCGATTGCCACTTGCGATCGCTAAAAAGCTGATTAAGAATGGCGCTCTTACATTAGCAAATTAGTCGCGATTCAAACCTCCTTTGAACTGAATCTCTAGAAAAATTGCCTCATTCAATGTAATATCCGTCACATACAGTTGTCGGAATGCAATTAACAGTGCCATAAAGAAAAGGTGAAGGTTAACCTGTAGGGTATAACTTACCTAAGAGTTGCTTGCACCTCTAGCTTCGATGGATCTATCACACTCATGACTGAACTCACGCTACGCCTACAAGAGGAAAATACCGAGACAACGATCGCAGTTGACCAAAATGTATTTACAATTGGTCGTTTGCCGGAATGTAACTTGTACTTACCTTTTGCTGGAGTATCCCGCAACCATGCTCGCCTGGTGAAAACAGCTGAGGGTGTGTGGACTATTGAGGATCTAGGCAGCAAAAATGGGACGCAAGTCAATAAATATCTGATTAACTATCCCCAAGAGTTACATCACGGCGATATCGTTTGGCTGGGCAATATTAGCTTGGTTGTAATGCTCACAAGTCCTGTCTCCCAACCGACACCGGAGTATTTCGGAACTTCGGAAAATAACGAGCAAAGAACAATTCTTCACAATGTCGAACAATTACAACAGCAATGGATTGCAGCTGATAGCAAAGATGGCAACATCAATAATAAAGATAAAACCATTGCCCGTCTCAAAGACTTAGTGGATATAGCTAAAAATCTCTGTGCGGCGGCGTCAATAGAAGAGATTTTTTCTCAGGTGCAGCAAGTAGTTTTTCGTTACCTTGATAGTATTGATCGCTTGGCCTTACTAATTGATGTCAATGGTTGCGGCCAGTTGGAATTAGTGAATGCTGCCACTAGAAATATTTCTCAACACAAACATCTCCCTTCCGACGGTAGTTGGATTAGTCGTAGTATCTGTCAAAAGGTATTTGACGAAAAAGTTGTTATTCAAACTGGTGATACTCATCAGGATGAACGGTTTGCTAGTGAACACAGTATTTTGGTCAAAGGCATTCGCAGCGCGATGGCAGTGCCTTTATGGGATGAAAATAAAGTTGTGGGCGTACTGTATGCCGATGCCAATTTTTCTTCTTACCATTGGGCAAATGAAGGCGAGGAAGAACTCAGCTTTTTTTCGGCTTTAGCAAATCTTGTCGCTTCTAGCGTGCAGCGTTGGCTATTGGTAGAGAAACTCAAAACGGAAGAGATGATTCGTCACCGACTAGAACGCTATCATTCTCCAGCAGTTGTACAACAGTTGATCTCTGTAGGTGGATTACCGGGTGGTCGTTTAGCTCCCGCCGAGAGCGAAATCAGTATTTTGTTTGCGGATTTGGTTGGTTTTACAGCAATTTCTGAAAGGTTAACACCAACTGCGATCGCTCAACTATTAAATAATTTATTTGAAGAAATGCTAAAAGAAGTTTTTACTTGCGGCGGCACTTTAGATAAATATATTGGCGATTGTATCATGGCATTTTTTGGCGCTCCAGAACCGCAGCTAGATCACGCCGATCGCGCCGTTGCTGCTGCCAAAGGAATGCTCAATCGTCTCGAACATCTTAATGCCAACGGTTTTTGGCACGAACCGCTACAATTACGCATTGCGATTAATAGTGGTAAAGCTGTCGTTGGAGATGTCGGTAGTTCCCAAAGGGTAGATTATACGGCATTAGGCGCGACAATTAATCTTGCCGCTCGCATGGAAGCAGTTTGTCCGCCTAGTGAATGCGTGATTAGTGAAGCCACCCATAAAATGCTTGCACAACCTTCAGATTTTCAAGAAATGGGAGATTATCGTTTCAAAGGTATTGAGCGATTAGTTAAGGTTTATCAGACAAAATTGCAGCAAGTGCCAACAATCATTGATATTTAGGCATTGGGTAGGGGCATTGGAAAAATAACTGTTGAAGAAGAAGTCAGAAGTCATAATTCAGAAGTCATACCAATTTGAAAAAAGAATGCGACAAATAGACCATCTGTAGAGACGCGATGAATCGCGTCTTTACCCAAGGATGTGTTGCAATCATTAATTGAATTGGTATAAGTAAATGGACAAAAATATTTACAGTCATTGCGTAATTAATTCTGTCCGACTACTTGTAATCCTTACTCCATATCCCTTTGCTTAAACATTTCCATCAATTTACGTTTACGAGCATGGGCTTGCATCAAGTTTTGGCGATAGCTTAACCAGTCAGCTTTTTTCCCAGATTCCAAGTAAGCATTGCGTGCCTTTTTCAACCATTCAACCGCATAGTAGTAGTATTCTGCTTTACCTGCATCCATAATCTTTTCGGCGCGGCGACGAGCATTAGCAATCACCCAACCAGGATTATGAGGGATAGCAGCATCCATGACTCGGTGAATTAACTCGGAATAATAAGAACTGAGTTCACTAGCGATCGCAATTGCATCATCAATTAGTCCTTCATGCAAGAATATATCCACCTTGGCTGATTCTGTTCCCCAACTGCTATGAGTACGGATAATTCTCAGCAGGTCTGTTTTGACACTTTCCCAGTTTTCCCCAGCCAATTCTGCCATCTTTTGGTAGTCAACAAAGAAAGGCTTGACTTGAAAAGCCGCCTTAATTGCTAATAAAGCAGCTTCATTATTACCCAACTCAAGAGCCAAATCACTTGTCCAAATTCCCAACTCGTACTGACAATTACCTGGTAAATTTAATCCACTCTGGGCTATATCTAGTGCTTGCTGTAATGCTCCCTGAACGCTCAGTGTTTTTGCTAAGGCAAAAGCCTCTTCCATTGAGTTCATCTGGGTTTGAGCAGCATCAATTGCCTCTTCCACCCTGCCTAAACGCCCTAGCATTGTCAGATATTGCTGGGTTTGACCTTCCGCTTCTGCCAAATACAGGTATTCTTGATAACGTTCTTGACGTTCGAGAATTTTCAGGCGAATCAATGCCAAATCGTCTGCATAATCTGGCACATCTTCTTCCCAAGCTCCTCTTTCAGAAATATTACCTTGGAGAACTTCTAGCAATGGTGGATAATCCCAACCTTGGCGCAAAGCTTCCATAACTAGGCCAAAATCAGCATTCCACTCATCTTGCCAGGCTTCTAAATTTATTTGAATATCAACTTTTTCTTCTGGGGTGAGTTCAGTGCTGAGAATCGCTTCACACCAAGCATTATTTAATTCGCCAACAAGTTCATCATTTTCAGCACCGTATTCTGCAACATTGTCCCAATTTTCTACACAGGTAGAGGTAATTGCTTCCAAAATAGCGATCGCATTTTCACCCTCTCCCCGTTCGCTAAAATCTACCGTAGTTTGCACCACACTCAGCAATTCTTCGGCAATTGGGTCTTCTTCACACCCCTCCTCAAAGTAGCGCACAGCATCCCGAAGAATTTGCCGGACTTGCCCCCGATAGGGAGATGGGTTAATAGTAGTGCGGCGCACGGGTCTTATCGTTGTTTGCTTATCAGCAGGATTCGTCATCCAACTTACATGGCGGTCAATCGCCTCAATTAGTGGTGGGTATTGTGCTATCAACTCTTGCAACAGTCTTTGAGTTTGGACATAATCCAGGCGATCAAGTAGTTGTTCTAGGGTAGGACGCTGCTCAATATTTTCTGAGTTCCGCGCACAGACGAGCATGGTTGCTACAATGTGTTTGCACCACCCATCAAGGTCGTAGGCACAGGTGCAGTTTACTGAGGTTAACCCGCTACTATCAAAACTCAGGTTGACATGATAAGGTCTAGCTTGAGTACCTACAACATCTGCCTGAAGCAGATTACCACGTTGGGTTATAGCATTGACAGCACCAGCTTCATAGTATGCCTCGCCTCGCTGGAAAGATTTGGCGTTGGCATAACGGCGGATAGTAAATTCACTAATTTGGGGAATAGACATCGAGCGATCGCCTGCGTAAATCCTTTGGATAAATCCTAAATCCAGCTTAGGTGTTAGCCTAACGTGCTGTAAAGAAATTCAAAGTTTTGGGCATGGGGCAGAAGAGGCAGAGGGGCAGGGAGAAGGGTGCAGAGGAGAGGAATTTGCCTCCTACTCTTTTTCGAGTATAAAAAAAAATAGGTATCTAGATTTGACTATAATTATTCAAAACATCCATCTTTTCGCCAGAAGTGAGTGAATCATAATTGAAGTTAGCAACACCCGAACGTTAAATCAGAAAATAGTTATTAGGCGGATGGTAGGGAATTTAAATCAGTTACCAGTCTTCACTGATAATTTGGTGTTGGGGGCTTAAACCCAGCAACGAAACTGACAACTGATAACTGATAACTATTAAAGGGGTTGCGCTGATTGTCGGTCAAGTTGAGAATAAATAGGCGAAGCACACGGGGAACCTAACGTGAGTCAAGGATTTGATTACGATTTAGTCATTATCGGCGCTGGTGTAGGCGGACATGGCGCAGCCTTACACGCCGTGGGTTGTGGTCTGAAAACAGCGATTATTGAAGCTGCTGATATGGGAGGAACCTGCGTTAATCGGGGCTGTATTCCTTCTAAAGCGCTGCTGGCAGCATCTGGACGTGTGCGGGAGTTACGCAATGCCCACCACCTCAAATCGCTGGGAATTCAAATTGGTAGCGTGGAATTCGATCGCCAAGCGATCGCCAATCATGCTAACAATCTCGTCTCGAAAATTCAAGGCGACTTAACCAACAGCCTCAAACGTCTAGGAGTAGATATCATCAGGGGTTGGGGAAAAATCGCTGGGGCGCAAAAAGTCTCTATCACTGGAGACGGTGGTGAAAAAACCATCACGGCCAAAGACATTATTCTTTCCCCTGGTTCAATTCCTTTTGTGCCTCCAGGGATTGAAGTAGATGGCAAAACCGTCTTTACCAGCGATCAAGGTGTCAAATTAGAGTCGCTACCAGACTGGGTGGCGATTATTGGCAGTGGTTACATCGGCTTAGAATTTTCTGATATTTACTCAGCTTTGGGTTGTGAAATCACCATGATTGAAGCCCTAGATCAGTTAATGCCAGGATTTGATCGCGATATTGCCAAACTTGCCGAACGAGTGCTGATTACTCCCCGCGATATTGAAACGAAAGTGGGGATATACGCTAAAAAAGTCACTCCCGGTTCACCTGTGGTGATTGAGTTAGCAGATTTCAAAACCAAAGAAGATGTAGATGTCATCGAAGTAGATGCTTGCTTGGTGGCTACAGGACGCATCCCGGCGACCAAAAATCTTGGTTTAGAGTCTGTGGGTGTAGAACTCGATCGGCGGAATTTTATCCCAGTTGACGATCGCATGGCAGTGTTATCAGCAGGTGAAGTCGTGCCACATTTGTGGGCAATTGGCGACGCCAATGGGAAGATGATGTTAGCCCATGCGGCTTCTGCTCAAGGCATCATCGCGGTAGAAAATATAGTTGGCAGGGAAAGAATAGTAGACTATCGCAGCATCCCCGCAGCCGCGTTTACTCACCCAGAAGTCAGCTATGTGGGCTTAACAGAAACCGCAGCTAAGGAATTAGGACAAACCGAAGGGTTTGAAATTGCCACAAGTCGGAGTTACTTCAAAGGGAATTCCAAAGCGTTGGCAGAAAATGAAGCCGACGGTATTGCCAAGGTGATATATCGCAAAGACACCGGAGAAGTCTTAGGCGTCCACATTTTTGGACTGCACGCCTCAGACTTAATTCATGAAGCATCAGCTGCGATCGCAAACCGTCAATCTGTCCAAAGTCTCGCACATCTAGTTCACGCCCACCCGACACTCTCGGAAGTCTTGGACGAAGCTTATAAACGAGCCATTTAGTCATTTGTCATTTGTCCTTTGCTAATAAACAAGGACAAATGATTGTTGACAAATGACCAATGACCAATGACCAATGACAAATGACCAATGACCAATGACCAATGACAAATGACCAATGACAAATGACAAATGACCAATTATGCAAATCCGTCGCCGTTCACCTAACCCAGCTATTGATGTATCGATATTGCGTTATCAGGTTGTCGTGCCTGATGCAGCCCCAAACAACATCTTGGAGGAAATTGTCTGGCAGAAAGAAGTAGAATATGACCAAATGCGGGAAAAAGTTCCTTTGCAACAATTGCTGAAACAGGTACTCACTGCGCCGCCAACCCGTGATTTTGTCGCGGCTTTGCGTCAAGGTAAAACAAAGCCAGCATTGATTGCCGAAGTCAAAAAAGCTTCACCAAGCAAAGGCGTTTTCCGAGAAGATTTTGACCCAGTCGCGATCGCCCAATCTTATCAGCAAGGTGGTGCCAGTTGTCTTTCTGTGCTGACTGATGTCAAGTTCTTTCAAGGCAGTTTTGACAACTTAGCTAAGGTTCGGGCTGCTGTAGATTTACCCCTACTGTGCAAAGAATTTATCATTTATCCTTACCAGATGTACTTGGCACGGATTCACGGTGCAGATGCTATTTTGCTGATTGCAGCTATTCTGGGCGATCAAGATTTGCAATACTTCCTCAAAATTGCTAAAAACCTGAAAATGGCAGCCTTGATTGAAGTCCATAGTTTGGCAGAACTTGACCGTGTGTTAGCCTTAGATGGGGTCTCCTTGGTAGGAATCAATAATCGCAATTTGGAAGATTTCTCTGTTGACCTGCAAACTACTTGCCAACTTTTAGCTACAAGGGGTAGCCAATTGCAGGAGAAAAACATCCTTGTTGTCAGCGAGTCAGGACTACACAACCCAGATGATTTGAGTTTAGTGCTTACAGCAGGCGCATCGGCTGTACTCATTGGGGAATCTTTGGTAAAACAACCAGATCCCGGCGCTGCGATCGCCCATATATTACCGAGGAATTTCTGAAAAGTTATACCTCCCCTGCGCTAGAGGGCGCAGGGTAACTGCACAAAAGAGTTGGAAAATTGGGCACACTATGCGTAGACACGCAGCACATTGCTGTCAAATATCATCAATATCTTTGCCAAATCTTCATTGCTAATCAAATTAAAGCCATAAGCAACTAGTTATTTCTTATGTAACAATTTATTTACAAGAAACAAACTTTGACTAATAAAAAATTCCAAATATGAAATCAAAATTTAACTTCATGGAGCAAATTCCTCTACCTTCGCCTATTCACTACGAACTTATACTTCAACTCTTAGAAAGACAAACCATGTTAGCAGTAAATGATAATCCAGATTTACGGCATCAAGTAAATCAGCTAATTATTACTCTCCGTAAAGCTGCTGTACAGCAAAAACGATTAGAAGAAATTTGCGAGTTTTCCTCTGTAACTATTGATCACCGTTGGTCGATCAACCACCATAACGATAACAAAGTTGTTGCTCCCGATTGAAGCTGATAACTTAATATTTAAACCTCAAATTTGGCATATTTGTTAAGTTAACTTTACCATCACCAAAAAGTGTCTCTGTGTATTGAAGGATTCAGTACTTGGAAGTTACACTGCACTTACTTGACTCAAATGCACGGTTTGAGGTGTGATTTCTAGTTACAGAACTTTTTCTGCTTTGCAAAAATATTTATAAATGCTAGATGAAAATGTTAAATTGGCAGTCTTAATGCTCAGACTTTAGTTGATATAAATTTTATTTTATTGACCTAGTTTTCTAAATTTATACATAGTTATTTTTTTCTAATTACTAAATTACCTTTTTACAATTTATACAATAATTCTATTAATGCTGTAGAAATAATTGTCAGATTTATCATATTTTAGCCCTAAAAAAGTTCATCTTGATTTAGAGGAAACTGTAGATCAGTTAAAATATTGATGAGATTCTCTCTCGAATTTGACGAAAGATGAAATACAACAACATTGATGAACTCCTCAGAAATAATCAGGCTTGGGTTGCCGAAAAGCTAGCTCTAGACCCAACTTACTTTGAAGAATTATCTAGTGGACAAACACCACCTTTTCTATACATCGGATGTTCTGATAGTCGTCTGGCATTAACAAAGTTTACCCGTACAGAACCCGGAGAGTTATTTGTACATCGTAATATTGCCAATCAAGTTTCTCTAACAGATATAAACTTTTTAGCTGTTTTAGAATACGCAGTTTTACATCTGAAAGTGGAACACATTATCGTTTGTGGTCACTACGATTGCGGAGGAATCAAAGCAGCTTTAGAAGGGAGAACCATCGGAATTCTTGATAACTGGGTAAATCCGATTAGGGAACTGTATTTAGAGAAACAAGAAGAAATTGATGCCTTACCAACAAGAGGAGAACGTCTGAATCGTTTGGCAGAAATCAATGTTGTAGCGCAAGTCAAAAATCTTTACCAAACTTCTATCATGCGTCAGGTACTCCATGAGCGAAAAGCGCCTATGGTTCATGGCTGGGTACTAGATATACGCACTGGCTTGATCAAAGATTTGAACGTCTCAACTGTACAATGGCAATTGCACATTTGCCCTTTGCTTCTAGAGTTTAGACTATATGCGATGTTAAAAAATGAGAGTTAATTCGGTCTTTATCGCCACACAAAGGTCTAAATTAGAGACTCGATAAATCGTATCTCTACAACTTTTATTGTGAATAAAATAAATAGTTATTTTTCAGCTAAGTATTGTAATACCTAAGTCAAATTTGTAAACCAATACGCTTAGAGGATGTATTACAAGTATTAGGCGAATAGAATGATACCTCCGGCACGCCAAGAGCGAACGCTACTACACAAACGTTCGCGTGGTCTCTCTAAAAGTAGGCAAGAGACGCTATGAATCGCCGTCTCTACAATAATCAGTCTGCCGTAGAGACGGCGATTTATCGCGTCTTTGCGATCTAGAATTTTCGTCAAAAAACCTTAACCAAGCAGTATTGAGAGTTGTCCACCTTCGTGAACTAAGAGAAAATCAAGAGTTCTTAACCCACGAGGTGAGTTTGTTTTGTTTGTGCAGCCGCGACTTCCAGTCGCTAGGTGAGTAATAAATTAGACTTTTCAAACAATCTTTTAGGATAGGAGTGAGTAGTAGGAAAATACTTTTCCACTACTCCCCAGTACAGACGCGATTAATCG